>Ga0075964_102_pt1 | contig 21934 bp, 29 predicted proteins | sample RifGroA2_FD_67990 | JGI IMG/M metagenome (GOLD analysis project Ga0075964, IMG submission 67990) | Parcubacteria bacterium GW2011_GWA2_45_15
GAGTAGGACAGTAATACAGCATGGAGCAAAGAGCGCGGCGACTCCGGCCACGAAGGCTGCTACTAGCGATGTTCCTACGAGTACATCCATATAATTTTTCGTATGTAGTTATTAATTTAAGTTAGTAAATAGACAAAACACCCTCGTCAAAGGATACTGGTACAGCACGAATTAGCTTCTCGCTTAATGCGTGCTGATACTACAAAGCGGGGCTAAGCTCAAGTAAAGAAAGCCAGGAGACAATTCTTCGTTTGCTCTGGAGAGAGTGCAGTATTAGGTCTCGTAAACGTTCTCGCAGAAATTCCAGTTTTGGCAGCAGTAAATCTTTATAAAATAGGAAGATCAAGACAGAGACCAGAAAGAGAGACGCCAGCAGTAAAAGCCAATTGGAGCCCGACGGCACTGTTGTTGTCGAGAGTATTTGCAGAACAGAGATGTGATGCAAAGTCATGCCTACAATACTCTTAGGACACACTACCTTATCTATGGAGAAGCCAACGCAAGTATCTTGCGAACTATTCATATCATGATCAAAAACAGCAAAGCCCAGAATGCCCATACCGACAAAACTCACAATTAGCACGGTTGTAAGAAGATATTTCATGAGGTTACAATATTAGTGTATACTCTCATACCTTATTGATCAAGACCAACCAAGTCACAGCGACTTCTTGAAGAATTCTATAAATGGAACTTCGTCCGCCTTCACTCCGCCGAGTTCCGCGACAACTTGAGCAGCGCCACCGGCGGCAATCAAAGTATAGATTACTTGGCTTGCCGAACCGGGGGGAAGCTCTAGAGAAGCAACATTGATACCTTGGGAAGAAGCTATGTCCTGGAAGATGTTCATCTCATGTGATACCCGATCGTCATCTTCCTCATCCAGAAGAAGTAAAACTTTTAATTGTTCTCCTAATGTTCCGGCTGTTTTCGGCAGAATACCTTGCATCTCATTATGCGTCAGTTCTGGGAAATAATTATCGAAAGCGGGAATCTTGCCAGTCTCGTTAAACATGACTTTCCATATATGAGCTAAAACTTGATTGCTTCTTGACGCATAGATGAGAGGTATTTTCTTTGCGAAATCATGGCCAATTGCCCGACCCTCTTTGTAAACTTTTTGATAATCGACGAAACCTTCTGATGGTTCCTTGAGCAGTTCTTCCCGCTTTAAGGTGTAGAGAAGGGCACGTAACATATACACTACAGCGTTCCTGGGTTGAAATCCTGTGGGAACAAGAACGTGCAGGATATTGTTTTCCCTAGCTATCTCCAAAAGCGCGCCTCCTGAAGTGATAATCACCAGGGAATATTTCTTTGCCAATGTCTCCTTCGCGAAACTAAGAGTCTCGGCCGTATTACCAGAATATGATATGGCTACATACAAAACTCTGCCTTCACTCTTTGCCGGCAGGCTATAATCATCATGGAGCCAAACTGGAAATGTCTGGTCGAGGAAAAACAATATCCTCGCCGCTAAACCGGAGCCACCCATGCCGCCGACAATGACATTGTCATACCGAGCGACCTCTTCTCGAGACAAACCGCCTTCAAATCGCGGCTCAAATGACATCTGGTCTTTAAATGTTTTCTCATCCATACCTCAAGTGTAACATCTGTGTACTGAAAATATTAATGGCGGAGCCAAGACCGGGGATCGAACCCGGGACCTCATCCTTCGCACCTACCTCCTTTTTATGTATAAAGGAGGGCTAGACTGTATCTTTTCGCCCAAGGCGAACCCTTGTCAGTCGTTCGGGCGCATGACGCCACGGTCTTAACCTTTTGAGGTCTTTAACCGTTATTCGGGATTCATCTTAATGTTGCCACGAAGATGGGCGGGTTCTCCACCATGGATGTGCTCTACCAACTGAGCTATCTTGGCGTATTGGTATGGCAAAATGATATTATATTGGTAGATAATTTTCAATGAGTTTATCGATTGCCTTTTTTAATTTAGTGTTAGAGAAATGTACAGTCAGAACACCATATTCACTTTTATGTTTATAAGTTCCAATACTTCGAGCAGGCGTAACTGTCACTTTGTAAAATTGAGACGAGGGAACATTTAACTCTTTCTCCCAATACTTCCTAGCTACTTCTGGTGATATATCAGAGAATACTTGCAATCCGAACCTCAACTTTGTTCTATCGATTCTAAATATCTTATCTAGAAAGACCAAAAATGTTTGTATAAGTCTCGGATCAGTATTCCCCAACCTGACAGAAAACTTGCTTCTCTTATTACCTTCTCCCCAAAATAACCCTATTCCAAGACCAAAAAGCAACCATTCTGCCTTACTTCGTGGAGCATGATAACAAAATGGGTCTCCATTAGGGTTAAGCTTCAGATACATGGCCTCTGATATAGACCTCTTTTTAATACTATGCTTTGAGAGCCAGTAATTTGTCTTATGTTGAGAAACAGAAAATTTATCTGAAATTTGAGCAACCGAAAACCCATCTTTCAAATACAGCTTCCTCAATTTCATTTTACTCATCATATAGTAGAATTATATCATACAAGAACACTAGTCTACCATACGACCTTAATCTTTATGAACGCTGATCTTCTTTCATCTTCAACAAGAAATAGAGAGCCAGAGGAGCGCCCCAGTTGGCAAAACGTTCGATGAAGTCCCATATCGGCTGACCGACAATGGGACGCACCAATGCGGTCCAGAAACCCCAAAAAACAGCCCATAAAACTATCGGTTTGATAGGCCTAAAGAGCACTATGAGAGCCACTAGTACGTCCATGGCACCTACCAGAGTAAGCAGCGTGGCCGCCGTGCCCGGATCGCTAACGCCAAACTGGGCAAACCATCCTATCCAATCCGCCTTGCCCTGTAGAGCCAGAACTCCATGGCCCAGAAACTCCCCCGCCACTCCAATACGAAGCGCCCAGATAGCCTTATTTGTATTTGTCACAATAATTTCTAAATATTATTAATACCCCTAATTATACAACAAAAAACCGATCCCCCTACGCCAAGGCTTCGGCGGGACAAAGTGCGCGGCTGATGGGTGCTGACCCCACGGCCTCCCACGTGACAGGCGGGTGCTCTACCGTTGAGCTACAGCCGCATTTTTTCATACTTCTCAAACACATCTTTCTTCCTTTTAAGAAACAGACTAGATGTATCTCGACCATTATACATAAAATCATATAATTTCAAAGAACTTAAAACACTATATGTAAGTCTATAATAATTTCCCTTCCCTTGTTTGAGTACTCCACGTTTTATATCAAACGTCTCAAGTCGTACTCTAATTTTTTCTAAGAACTTTTCCGAACATGAAGTAAAAACTGTTTGAATAGCAAGTGTGTGAGTCTCCCCACTTTTATACATAAAACCTGACCATACATTTCCGTCACCATCAAAATACCCACGAACAAAGTCAGGAAAATATTTTTTTGGCACATTAGGCACAGAGAGGCTATTTGTTTTTCTCTCGTTATATCCCAGTTTTCTTAAATCATTACACATTTCTATACTCCCCACCTGTAAGCGATAAGTGGTGTATTTACCACCACCTCTTTTTCTAACACTTATTGTGTGTTCAGATTGAGTAATTGTTTTTATCTTATTAAGAAGTGTCTTGTCACCTATGTCTATAGACCAATACTGTCCTCCTCGTTTGTTAACTGTCATATAACCATCAGCAGCAAAAAATCCAACGACATATGCCATATCTCTTGACCATTTTTTAAAGAAATTTCTATTTATTCCTTTGTGTGCTGACACATTTAATATTATATATTGTGACAGGGTGTTTACCTAACTAGTTATCCACACGAGCTCGAAACTGAGTGCGTCGAAGTGTGCCGGCAAATGGAATCGGACCATTGTTTGAGGCTTATGAGTCCTCTGTTCTACCATTGAACTATGCCGGCATCTGAACACTATAATACGAAAAATGGCCATGCTCAATGCATGACCCTTTTTCGCGCTTGTTGCGGGTGTCCGATTTGCACGAACGCCTACAGGTTATGAGCCTGTCGAGGTACTACTCCTCCAACCCGCTATACGACCCCCATTATACAGTATTTTTTATATTGATACAAACCTAAATGACTTGAAATTCTTTGAACACTTTCTCAAAAAGGGCGAGAACGCGTTTTGTTTCGCGCTCACTTAATTGGAACTCTCCTCCCGAATGGGCGATGGCATTTCTTACCTTATGCGCTTCCCAAGCGTCTTCAATAGTCAGAAACTCATTTTTATCGACCGACTTAAGTATCTCGCCGACAGATTCACCTTTGTAACCGATGGTGCGCAGAAGTTCCTCTAGTATCACATCCGCTTCAATGATGGCTAGCCGCCAGTCTGAAGCATTGTTAGAATTTGCGTATTTAATGACCTTCTCCCACTTCTCATTTTTCGGCTCCGCTACCTCGTCTCCGTCTTGAACAGAAACTTCAGGAAGAGGATCATAAATTTTCCTTTCCTCAATATTGATAGCTCGGAGTTTCCAAGAGTTGTGAATAATACCCGAAAGTGCCAAGACACTCACGATAGCCGCTACGAGCTTCCAGATTGGCCAGATACGTGCGAGAAAGTAGCCCACGACTCTCGACCAGAGGCTCTCTGGAGTACCCAGTCCCAGACTCTCAATGTAATTAAGCAGACCGGTAATAATGGCTGCCAAGAGGAAAAGTCCCACGAGTAAAAACGTGACCTGCTCAACAGCTTTTCTGTCGCCACTGCCTCCTGTTGCTTTCGTTGGTTTCTTTTCTTCTGCCATGTCTACTATATCTTATTCTCCTAGAAATTCTTTGCCAGCGGCAAATAAATTATCTTCTCGTCCCAGACCAGCGGTAAGTAGAACCCCGAGTGGCAGAGTGTCTGCCAAGCCGGAAGGCAGAGAGATGGATGGCAATCCCGCGATATTTGCCGGCACGGTAAAGATATCAGCTAAATACATTGAGAGAGGATCGGAAGTTTTCTCTCCGAGCTTGAATGCGGGAGTGGGCGTAGTAGGAGTCAAAATCAAATCAATGTCTCCAAATACCTCGTCCAATTCTTCAGTAATCAGCTTTTTCATCTTCAAAGCGCTTCCATAGTATTCATCATAATAGCCGGAAGAGAGCACATAGGTACCCAGAACAATTCTTCGGCGCGCTTCTTTGCCGAAACCTTCGCCGCGGGTCTTGAAATAATCTTCTATCACGTCCGAACCAGACCTATGCAAACCATATTTCACTCCGTCAAAGCGCGCCAGGTTGGAGGAGGCCTCAGCCGGCATAATGATATAGTACGTAGCCAGAGAATATTTTATATGGGGCAGCTCAATATCTCTAACCTCATATCCGAGAGACTTAAATTTTTCTACCGCTGCTCTAAAATTATGCTTGACACTTTCGTCTATCCCTTCACTCCCTACAAACACTCTGGGAACACCTATCACTTTAGAGAATTTTCTTCGTGAGGGATACGTCTCTCTCGATATAGTCGTACTATCCAAAGGATCCCGACCCTTTAAAATCTCGTAGAGAATCTCCGCGTCGCCCACTGTCTTTGCAAACGGGCCGATCTGGTCAAGCGACGATGCCAAAGCGATAAGACCCGAGCGCGACACTCTGCCATAGGTGGGCTTGAGACCGACTACGCCACAGAAAGCCGCGGGCTGGCGAATTGAGCCACCAGTGTCAGAACCAAGAGTAGCAAGCACTAGGTTAGCACTGAGAGCTGCTGCCGAACCACCGGAAGAACCGCCGGGCACTCGGGATAAGTCATGAGGATTTTTCGTCACGCCGTATGCTGAACTTTCGGTGGAACTACCCATAGCAAACTCGTCCATATTAGTGCGCCCGAGAATGACGGCCCCAGCGCCCTTAAGCTTCTTGACCGCGGTGCTGTCGTAAGGAGCGACAAATCCTTCAAGAATTTTCGAGCCGGCAGTCACACGCTTACCTGCCATGAGCATATTATCTTTAATCGCAATGGGGATACCGAGAAGCGGCAAGTCTTCTCCTTCTGTAATTTTTCTATCCGCCTCGTCCGCTTCATAAAGAGCATCACCTGCCCGCAACGCTCTCGCTTGCGAGGCGGGCGGGTCAAAAACTTCTAGGAAAGCGTGGATGTCTCCGTCTTTTTCTCTGATGACCTCTAATGAAGCTTTTGTAAGCTCGCGCGCTGAAAATTCTTTTTGTTGCAAAGCAGTTCGTGCATTCTTGATCGAAAGTGTGGGAAGATCAGGCATCAGAGAATTTTCTTTACCTTAATGTAATCACCTTCCTTTGCCGGCGCTTGTGCCAGAATCTTTTGAGTGTAGAGACCGGGATCATGGGGTTTTCCGTCTTTCCTCATTACGTTTCTTATCGTAGATTCTTCCTTATTGAACTTATTTAACTTATCCAACTTATCAACTTTTTTTACCTCCCCGACATAATTAAGAATAGAATCAAATTCGTGAGACAAGCTTTCCGCCTCCTCGTCTCTCAGCTCGACTCTGGCCAATTTGGCCAAATTTAGCACTTCCTCTTTATCCATGTATTCATCCTAACATATCAGAAAACTCTTTCTCATCCAACACTTTTATTCCAAGTTCTTGGGCTTTGCTAAATTTCTCTCCCGGTTCTCGGCCAGAGACTACGTAGTCCGTATTTTTAGAAACAGATTCGCGTACTTCCCCACCCAACGTACGAATTTTTTCTTTAGCATCCTCGCGTGACATACTGCCAAGCGTGCCGGTCAAAACAAAAGACTTACCAGCCAGCGACAACCTGTCCAAAGCCGAGCTTTGGACAGGTTGGACGCGGACTTGCTTGAGAAGCCGCGCAAAAAGTTTTCTGTTTTCTTTACCAGAGAACCAACTTGTGATAGAACGCGCCACTATCGGACCGACTCCTTCTATTTCCGTAAGTTCCAGTAGAGTCGCCTTCGCAAAACGCTCCGGTGTACCGAAGTATAGCGCCAAGTCCCGCGCGGTCTCTTCCCCAACTTGTGGAATGGAGAGCGAGGCGATAAAACGTCCGAGGGAAACAGTCCGCGCCTGCTCTATTGCCACTAAGAGATTGTTGATTGACTTTGTCCCGAAGCGTTCAAGCGTTTCTAAATCGCCCTTTTTAATCTCGAAGATATCATCAAAGTTTGAAATCACTCTTGCATCCAAGAGCTGATTGATAATCCTCGGTCCCAAGCCATCTATATCAAAGACACGCCTCGAGACAAAATGCTCCAGTTTACGTTTTTGTTGTTCATATGAATCTTTAGCTACGCAACGATAAGCTGCTTGACCAGGAATGCGTTCGATCCGCCCATCGCCGCCACAGAGTGGAAAGTGAGTCGGGAACTTGAAGACCTGCTCTTTACCGGTTCTCATCTCCTCCATTATTCTGACCACTTCCGGAATGACATCTCCAGCCTTCTGTATCACTATTGTGTCTCCTATTCGAATATCTTTACGTTTGATCTCGTCCTCATTATGGAGCGTGGCTCGCGAGATAGTCGAACCAGCAACCAGGACCGGCTGGAGAATGGCTACAGGAGTGAGGACTCCTGTCCGGCCAATTTGGAGGGTGATATTTTTCACCACAGTCGTCACCTGTTCGGCCGGAAATTTGAAAGCGATACCAAAACGCGGCGCCTTGCCGGTATAGCCCAGAGTATTCTGAAACTTTCTTTCGTTCACTTTGACCACAATACCGTCCACCAGATAATCTTCTTTCTCTTTCTGCTTCCCCCACAGCTTCCAATATTTAATTACTCCCTCAATATCTCCAAATCTCTTAAAATGTGGATTAACCTTGAAGCCAAGCCGCCGCAGAAGTTCGAGTACTTCTTCTTGAGTTTCCAAGATCAGACCTTGGGATCCTTTAAGGTCTGATCTTGGGTCTAGGAAGGCAATGCCATAGATAAACGAATCGAGTTTACGGGAGCTAGTCACAGCCGGATCGAGCTGACGAATGGAGCCAGCGGCAATATTACGAGGATTGGCAAAGAGTTCTTCGCCTTTCCTTTTTCTCTCCTCATTCAGTCTGTTAAAGACCTTCTTTGACATCCAAATCTCACCCTCGACTATGATACCCACCCGTCGTTCAAGTTTAAGCGGTATCGACTTGATGGTGCGGATATTATTTGTGACATCTTCGCCGACCCGGCCGTCGCCACGCGTGGCGGCTGTCTTGAGTACGCCATTTTCGTATGTCAGAACTATCTTGAGGCCATCTATCTTTAGTTCGGCGATATATTCAGAAGAACTTTGTAGACCTCGCTTCACTCTCTCATCAAAAGCACGAATATCGTCTTCATTAAAAGCGTCGTTAAAGGACCATTGAGGAATAGCGTGCGCCACTTTTTCAAATTTCTCGAGTACATCTGCGCCTATCCGTCGGGTGGGCGAATCTGGAGCAGCTAACGAAGGATATTGTGATTCTAATAGTTCGAGTTCGCGGATAAGCGCGTCATAAGCTTCATCGGAGATCTCCGGCCGATCATAAGTGTGGTAAAGCCGGGCATGACGCTCTATAGCCTTACGCAGCTTCTTTGCTCGTTCTTCTATATTCTTCGGAACTTTTGGCATCAATATGTCGCGCGCACGGCACGCTCCACCCGTCGCGGATTTGATAAATCGCAGGTGTTATAGCCCTTGGATTCGATAGTTGTTCTTAAAACACTACCGAGATAAATCTTAGTAACTCTTACGGTAACACAATATGGGTCTGGCGTTAGTATGAAAGAAAAAATGGACGTGGGATTGCTATCACCTCCTCCTCCAACAGTTGCAGGGGTACCATCGCAAGTGATATTAGAAGAAGTCGAGGTGGCAAAGGCGCTAATCCCGGTAGGGTTCTTAACGTCCCAGTAGAGAGCGCACTCGATACCGGTGTCGGCGGCATAGAATGCGTGCTGAGATTCACGACCGGAAGCGGATATAAGCGCTTGTCTCGTCGCAAGGCTCGCTATCCCCGCAGCAATTAAGAGAAGCGTTCCCATCACGATCAGTGCGATAAAAAGTGTGAACCCGTTGTTTTTACTTGTAGTGAGCATGGTCGAACTATTGCCAATTTAAAATATTTTCTCTGGCTCTGAATTGTCTGCTCACTAAACCTTTCGACCAGTCAATTGTTACTAAAATCGAGATTTCGTTCGCATTGATCTGGGTCAATACAATTTCCCTCCTGAAAACGGTCTCTGGCCAAGTCAGGGTATAACCGAAGAAACCCGTGGATGTGTCCTGTCGAAGTACTGGGCAACTTCCCGGACCACCAGGACACCTAGTAGGCACATTACTATTAACAGGGTCAACAGTACAGGCATTGCCAAAATAACATGGGTCGCCTGAATTGGCCGAGATACCGGTCAGCCAGTCCTGGCCTCGTAAACTATTTTCGTCGCGTATATTTCTGATTTGTTCGAATCCTTCTTGAGCAAGATAGAAGACAATTATCTGATTCTTCGAGAAGATGTAAGATGAGATGCCAGTCTGTATAGCGCTGGCCGTACCGGTAATAACAAGTACTAAAATAGAGATAGCTACAAGACTCTCTACGATGGTAAAACCTTTATTCTTCATAGATCGAGCACTCTCTGCGAGATGAGAGTTTGGAGGGTGAGATCTGACTGACTACCGCCTGCGCCAGCACGACTCTTAATCTTCACGAGCACTTTGGGCTGGAGAGAGTCGCCAGAGACAGCGCCGAGAGTATAGAAGACAAGGTCATCTATAATAATCTCTGGTGCAGTGACTGCGATGTAGGTTTCGCCACCAATCTTTTTCTCAATAGTCTGGCCACTCAAGCGATAAGTTATCTGGACGCCATCGCTTGAGAGAAAACTCATCAGCGTATCACCCGAGGGGCAATTTTGCGGTATCGTGACAGCACCAGGACCGCAATGATAGTTTTCACCAAACCTCATTTCTTTCGCCATACTCTCCACGGCTAGGTTGAGATTATTAAGTACGGTTTTCAAGGATCTTGATTTACGGTTGGCATCAAAGACACTGATAATTGAGCCCATAGAGATAGTCATCACGATTAGAAAAATCGATATCGCCACCATTAGTTCTATTAAGGTAAACCCCCCTTTCATATTATTGGACCGAGACTTGGCCAGTGGCGTAGATGATAACCGATCTGGAGAGACCACTGGGACTCCTAAGCACAATCTTAGCTCCATTAATGTCGTAGGCCGGACTAAATGCTTCCCCACCGTTGTTAAAGAAGAGGAGTTGAGCCTCACCGCTAGAATAGGCGAAACTAATATCTATGCGACCAACGTTACAGACCTCTGGAGGACCCCATGTGCCAGGACCCATTTTTCTGGTAGCGCAGAGCAACTCAATATAGTTGCCCCTAGAGATATCGACTTTTCCTAGACATTCCGAAGCGCCGCCTGTTGGACACGACCAGTCGCCGTCGTATATCTTGTTGCCAGAGTCTCCTCCAACTTCGTGTCGATCGGCAAAAGAGAGATAAGCTTTATTGGAACCAGAATCGAGGAGGCTAAAGGTGAGTCCATAAGAAGCGTTAAATTCGCTTGAAGCGGGAGAGAATTCCTTAACCCCAGTACTATATGCCTGCGCTTGGAAAACCATTGAACTGACTTCATCAGCCAGATTAGTAATGGCAACCTCGTTAGTATAGGTCGACTGGTTTGAAATTACGACTGTCAGTATCACAGACACTATAGCGATAGAGATTAGGAATTCGGTGAGAGTAAATCCTTTGTTTATTTTGCTATTGATCATAGTGGGTAAAGTTATTGGACCGAGACTTGGCCAGTGGTAAAGACCGTTACCGATCTAGTCAGACCACCGGGGCTCCTAAGCACAACCTTAGCTCCCTTGATGCCCGCTGGACTAAATGGTGACCCACCGAGGTTAAAGAATAGGAGTTGTGCCTCGGTACTAGGACGAGCAAAACTAATATCTACCCGACCGACTTCGCATATATCCGCGCCCAATGTCCTGACGACGCAGAGCGACTCAATATAGTTACCACGAGGGATATCGACTTTCCCTAGACATTCCGAAGCACCGCCTGTCGGACATGACCAGTCCCCATCGTATATCTTGTTGCCATTCCTGTCACCAAAGGACAGATACGCTTTATCGGAACCAGAACCAAGGAGACTAAAGGTGAGCCCATAAGAAGCGCTAAATTCGCTTGAGCTAGGGGAGAATTCTCTTACCCCTATGCCATATGCTTGCGCTTGAGAAATCGTCGAACTGATTTCATCGGCTAGATTGGTGAGGGCAACCCCGTCAGTATAGGTCGACTGACTTGAGACGATAACTGTCAGTATCACAGACGCTATAGTGATAGAGACTAGAAGTTCTGTGAGAGTAAACCCAAGATTTTTTCTAGAATAATGCGACATGAAAGAGATTTAGATTAAACACCAGAGACATCCAGGCGCCCGCTACGATAAAGGGTGCGAATGGAATCTCACTCTTCATTGTAAGCTTTTTGGCATTTTTTGGGAAGCCTACCTTATCCCCAAAAAGATACATCAGAGAACCGAAAGCGCCAATCCAGAAAGCAAGAATAATGGCAGAGAAACCTTGTGTTGCTCCCAAGAGAAGACCGACAGAGAGCCCAAGCTTGGCATCGCCGAAACCCATAGCGTAACCCTTGCTTAAGAGCCAAATCAGTCCAAAGAAAGCGAACAAAATCGGTCCCGAGAGCCAGTCAAGTAATGAATAATGGACAATAAACAACGGTACAAGAAGACTCAAGGCAATAGAAGTGTAAACAAGTTCGTCTGGAATAATCTTGTGGTAGACATCATAAATGACAATGACAATATAGATACAAAAAACTGAAATTAGAATCAAGTTTTGGAAAATTGAAAATTGAAAATTGAAAATTGTCGCAAATACTAACCCAGTTAGTATTTCGACTGCTGGATACTGCCAGGAAATTTTCCCGCCACAGTTCAAGCACCGCCCGCGGAGAATAAGAAAACTAAATAACGGGATAAGTTCATACCACTCGAGAACCTTCCCGCAAGAAGGACAAGATGACCGACCGAGGAGTGTGCGTCCGGAACCCCAACGCAAGCCAACAACGTTAAGAAAACTGCCGATAACAATACCTGCGACGAAAAGAAAAACGGTAATCATCTCTAGATTATAGCAATTCAACTTAACCACAGAGGAGTCTCCTATGGGGTAAGTTGTAACCACTCTGCCAGTTCCTTCATATGACTTGTTGGGGATGGAAAGTAGTCGGGAAAACGTCGTGGATTGATAATTTTGTAACTACTATTCTTATATTCGCCAATGCTGGAATTGGGATATAATAAACAAAAATTTAGTATTTCCTTATTGTCTTCTCTCACACTATTTTTCCAATTTTTATCAATCAATTTCGCGGGATTTAGATGGATATAAGAGTAAAGATATTTTAAATATCTATCATCACCAGCATTAATCGCTTTAAAGGCTCCGTCAAAAAGTTTTCCTTCACGCGTATGTTTCAAATTGAAATACATTGAATAACCCGTTAGGAGCTTACGCATGTAAAGAGAGATGCCGTTTTCAATTTTTTCTCTAGCAAGAATATGAAAATGATTCGGCATCAAGCAAAACGCTCCCACATCCACAATAGTTCCGCCTCTATCAAAATTTTTTCCAATATCGCGTAAAACAATACTCTTTTCAGAATTACAGACATACATAAGAAATTGAAATTTCCGATAATCTTGGGCATTTAGGAAAATCTTTCTTTTATCAACTCCTCGACTATATAAATGGTAGTATTCTCCAACCGCAAATAGTTCTTTTCTTAACGCCATAGCAATATCTTACCACATAGGAGTCTCCTATGTGGCCTATGTGGCTACTATAATAAATCACTTCTTGATTATACAACAAACCCCGCCTTTGGCGGGGTAAGTGTATCAAACCCAAAATTATTTTTACGGACAGGCGACTTCCCCAGCCAAGAGATTGGCGGGAATCTGTTGAGAGGCGCCGAGACTATCGACGCACCAGGCTTCGCCTAGGCTTGTGCTTAAGAGTAATGCGGAGACTGCGTAGGCCGTGGTGTCTGTGTGGCATGAGAGCGTCGCACCTACCGGATAGTTACCCTGCGTAGTATATTGGAGCATTCCGGAATCAGGATCTTCGAAGAAATCCGGCACGAGGTCGGTACACGAATCAGAAGCCACGGTACCATAATAACCATTCGTATCGTAGTAGACCTCTGCCGCCGCTCGTAGACCAGCAAGCTGGGCTTTAACCTTGGCATCATTACCCTTGGCTCGGGCGGTATTGAGGGATGCCAGCACTATTGATGAGAGAATACCGATGATGGCGATGACCACCAAAAGTTCAATGAGGGTAAAGCCCCTATTTCCCTTTGTCCTCATATACTCTGTTGTCTCACGTCTTAGTCGCAGTTAGCGTCTCCAGAGCCGATCAGGTCAGTAGCATTTCTCTGCGAGGCACCCGTGCTGTCAACACACCAGTTTACCGGTGAACCTTCTCCGGGAAGAATCGCGGACATGGCGTAAGCAGTGTTTGTTGAGACACATTCAAGGTTTGCGCCTGTAGGATAATTCGTTTGGGTAGCGTAAGTCAGCATGCTTGATACAGCATCGTCGAACATGTTATCGCATGCGGCGGTAGCAGTGCCGTAGTTGCCATTATTATCGTAATAAATCTCGGCGGACGCTCTGGCTCCCGAAAGCTGGGCCTTGACCTTGGCGTCATTGCCCTTGCCTCGGGCAGTATTGAGAGATGCCAGCACCACCGACGAGAGAATACCGATGATGGCGATAACTACCAGAAGCTCGATGAGAGTGAATCCTCTTGTTTTATTGCTCATATTAACTTTAATAATTTTATCTATAACTTATAAATCACCTGTTTCGAGTGACCCGTCCATTATACCCTATATTCCTGCAGAATTAGCAATATCGTAGATGGGGATAAGCACGGAAGCCAAAAGGACACCAACCCCCAGGCCCAAAAGGACAATCATGACTGGCTCAATCAAGCTCACCAAAGTATCAACGGCATTCATCACCTCCCTTTGGTAAAAGTGGGCCATGGTACCCAAAATTGAACCAAGTTCGCCGGACTCCTCGCCTATCCTGATCATCTGGGTCAGCATGCTCGGGATTTCCTCATACTGGGCAAGCGATTGCGAAAATGGACTGCCTCCTTCCACGGCCAACAGACTCTCTTCAAGAATTTGCTTATAAATTTCGTTACCCACCACAGCAGCGGTTACCTCAATGACTTTAGCCATAGGAATACCGGATAGGACCATAGTACTCATGTTGTCAGAGATAATCGAAAGATAGAGTTTTCTGTAAAGACTGCCTATATAAGGCACTGTCAGCTTGAAACGAGCCAAGGCCGTCCGACCCTCGGCTGTGCGCGTATAGCGCACCACAAAAAATCCAAAGACGATCAGAGCGACAGGCAGGATGAGACCGTAATTCACCAAAAAATCACTAGTAGCGAAAACAATTTGACTGTAGAACGGCACCACCTGACCAGACTCAATGATAATGAGGCTTATCTTCGGAATGATGACGGTAAACATCAGGGTCATCACTGCGATAAAAACGCTAATGACGAAAGCCGGATAAACCAGGGCATTTTTGGCCTTGGAGACCACTTCGTAGTTACGATCAAGATAGTCAGCTAAATGGTTGAAAGTCTCGTTTAATTTACCCGTCTCTTCGCCCGATCTGACCATGTTGACGTAGAAGTCGGAAAAGATGGCCGGGTGTTTGGCGAGCGCCTTCGAAATACTGCTGCCAGCCTGTAAGTCATCGGCGATTTGGACCAGACTTTTCTTGAGACTTTTGTTTTCTAACTCGCTCGAGAGAAGAGAAAAAATCTTAAGGGCAGAGACCTGCGCTTCAAAAAGGGTGGCCATTTGCCGGGAGAGTATGACCACGTCTTTATGCGAGACACCCGAGCCAAATCGAATTGTAGATAACCACGATTCTTTCTCGGCCGGTTCTATCTTGGAGATAGTCAGTCCGCGTCTCTGTAGAGAACCAACAGCTACGTCGAGGGAAACCGCCTCAATCGAGCCAGACACGAGTTTCCCAGAATTTTCGAGAGCTTTATAATTAAAGAGCATTAGTTTTAATTGAAAATTCTAAATTGAAAATTGAAAATTTTTTTCATATCATACGCTCAAGCGTCTTGTGATTAGAGGAAAATAGAAAAGCATTCTCTATGGTCACTTCGCCCGACCTGACTAGTTCAGCCAAGCGCCTATTGAGATCAATCATCCCCTCTTCTGAACTGGTCTCGATCACAGAGGAAATCTCTTGGGTTCGTTTATCGCGGATTAGATTCGCGGTAGCACTATTGTTGATTAGAAGCTCATATGCGGGAACAAGCCCGCCAGAGATTCTGGGTAAGAGACGCTGGGAAAATATACCTAAGAGGGACCCCGCCAGCTGGATACGAATCTGGGTCTGCTGGTCGGCCGGAAATGAATCAATGATGCGGTCCACAGTTTGAGCGGCATTGTTGGTATGCAGAGTCGAGAGCACCAGGTGCCCAGTTTCAGCGGCGGTGACTGCGGTGGAAATTGTCTCCGGATCGCGCATCTCGCCGATCATCACGATATCAGCGTCCTGGCGGAAGACGCTTTGAAGGGCACTGTGAAAATCAGAGGTGTCGAGCTTGACTTCACGTTGATCAATAATAGCTTTCTTAGACTCGAAAATGTATTCAACGGGATCTTCTATAGTGATAATGTGCTCAAGCCGCTCGAGATTAATGGCCTCTATCATAGTAGCGAGCGTAGTTGACTTGCCCACCCCGACCGGACCCACTACCAAGAAAAAGCCTTGCTGACGCTTGGCGAAAGTCTCGAGAATCGGCGGCAGATTAAGCTCCTCAAAACTTTTTACTTTGGTCGGTACCAACCGCATGGCCACATTTAACTTACCAAGCGAGAGAAAGACGTTGCAACGAAAACGCATCCCGCCGAGATTACTGTAGGCAAAGTTGACCTCCTTGCGGTTTTCGAATTCTGTCGCCATTTCCGAGGAAAGAAAAACCTTGAGAAATCCCTCTATGGTCGTGCGTGAGAGCACGGGCATCTTTACCAGGGGAATCAAGAAGTTCGAGACCCGAATGACCGGTGGCCGACCTTCCGAAAGATGGAGATCGGAAGCGCTTTCTTTGACTACGATGTCGATAAGTTCATTTAAAAGTTTTTCTTGCATGGTAGACAGGTTATTTGGTTTCTAAATCAGCGATTGCCAGAGCCTCCTCAACCACTTCCGAAGGAATGGTCGTCGCCTTAACAATATAACTCTTGATGCCAAGCGACTTTGCTTTCTCAATTCTGTCCCAGTTACTTTCGTTAGTGAGCATGATGACGACTGAATTAGGAACGAGTTTCTCTTTACGAATAGTCTCTAGGAGTTCAATGCCATCGATGTCCGGCATGATGATATCAAGAATAAGAACGTCGGGCTTGGCGCCCCCGCGCAGTTTGGCAAGCGCCTCCGCGGAACCAACGGCCACGTCAACGGTGACGCCTTTACTCTCAAACTTCTTCCGATACATATCGAGCAGAAACTTATCATCATCCACTATGAGAACGCTGTGTTTGATATTCATGCCTTCATTATAACTTATTAATTTCCTCAAATGGAATGATTCTTTGGAAGGCCTTGAGGATGGCATCTTCTTTCATGGAAAGCATACCCTTGGCGCGCGCCACCTTGTGAAGTTCCGCCTCTATCGGGTTTGTGAGAATGACTGCCTCGATATCTTTATCCATCTCAAGAACTTCTATCACAGACACACGCCCGGAGGTGCCATTAGGACATTCAGGCGTCTGCTCAATCCCGTACACTTCTTTACCAAAAGTGAGTTGCTGCTTGAATTCTAGAGGCAAATCTTCAAATTCTTTGTCAATCATCAACTTGATAGAATCTTTGACGGCAATCGGCTTGCCACCATTTGGGCAGAGCGTGCGTACCAATCGTTGGGCCATCACAAGCGCAAGAGTCGGGGCTATGAGATACGGGTCCACGCCCATGTCTATCAGCCGGGGAATAGCCCCAATGACATTGTTGGTGTGAAGGGTGGAGAAGACAAGGTGCCCAGTCAACGCTGCCTGGATGGCCAGTTGGGCTGTTTCTTTGTCTCGAATCTCCCCCACCATAATAACATCAGGGTCTTGGCGCAAGGTTGTGCGCAGGCCGGTGGCAAAGGTGTAGTCTATCTCCGGGTGTATTTGAGACTGCGAGACACCTTCCATGCTGTATTCCACCGGGTCCTCGAGCGAAAGCACGTTCCTATGTTCCCTATCCACTTCTTTAAGCATCGCATAGAGAGTGGTTGACTTACCGGAACCAGTAGGACCCGTGATAAGCACCAAACCGTAAGGCCGCTGGAGTGCTCTTCTTATTAATTTCAGGTTTGCTGCCGAGAAACTCATGTCGTCAAGAGTTCTTAGGCCTTGGGACTGATCCAGAATACGCATCACTATTTTCTCGCCATAATAGGTTGGGAAAGTGGAGACTCGGAAGTCAATTTTTCTGCCTTCAATTGTGGCGGAAAAGCGACCGTCTTGGGGTTTGCGCTTTTCATCTAGGCGCATGTTCGAGAGAATTTTAATGCGGGCCACGACTGCCGAGTGAACTTTCAGCGGTAGGACAATCGAGACATTAAGCACCCCGTCGACACGGAAACGTACCCGGACATTTTCATGTGTCGGCTCAATGTGGATAGTCAAAAGTTCCGATTCGAGTTCAGAGAGCGCTTTAGTCACTTCTCCGGAGAGTCCTTTATATTTTTCCAGTATCACAGCAAAATCATGCTCGCCGATGAGAAAAAGTTTGTAAGGCATCCCGATGCGTGCGGAGATAAAGTTAAGTGCATCACGAGCCTCCAAATTATTCGGGTCTATCGCGCCTACTTCAAGCACGCCGTCCTTGATTCCTATCGGCGCTACTCGATAATGCTCGGCCGCTTCTTGCGGTATATATTCGAGTATTGAGCCTGTGACTTCTATATCCTTGAGACTTCTGGTCGGAATATGCGGGACTGACCCTTTATTATTGACAGGGTGAGCCATCGTTTTCAATCCCGACCAATAATATCGAAGGGGTTTGACCTGCCGGTTGCCTGCTCTGGTATCGCCGTACTAAAATCGGTCAGTAGGAGATAGCCGGAGGAAGAGAATACCGTTTGGTCTAAGGTCACTTTTTGCAAGTCTCCACGTATTTTTATGAGATCATCTCCGATTGCGGAAGCTGACGATTCAGAAGGTACCGTAATCGCCTCCGATTTAAAGAAAAAATTATATAAGAATATCGCCACGACAAAGAGAGCGATCGCCGCCAGTGTTCCTTTGTTTTTTTTAAGTGTTTCCATATTATTTATAGTGAGTTCGTCGAACTATTTTAGCCAGTACGTCTCGACCGATATCTTGTAGTCATAAAGGCCAGACTCACTTGTCTGAAAAGAGATAGATTTGATATCCAAGATGCGCAAACTTCTCTCTATGTCGGTCAGCAGGCGTGTAAAGTTCTCATAGTTGGAGATAAAATCGAAAGAGACGGTGGCCTTCTCGTAGACTTTTGCGTTCTCCGGCAGGACAATGAGACTTGCATCCACGCTCGCACCCACTTCTGCCTTAACACTCTTGATAGAGATACCGTGTCGCGAAGCCATACCGTCAAGATCGAGAGCGAGTCTTACGGTATCAATGTTGTCCGGCAGCACTTTGTTTATGCGCTCGATTTCTGCTTTGGGAAATGTTTCGTAAGTAACAAGTAAACGATCCCTCAATTCGATGATAGCCGAGACGTTTTGCAGAACGTTTTTGTACTCGCTGGAGAGGAGACGCAATCTTTTCACTTCCTGGTATTGGCCATTGGTAAAGGTGTAGAAAAGCCCGATGGATAAGAGAAGCAGAATAATGGCAGAGTTAGTTTTCATTTTAGTTTGGTGTTGACGTGGCGGTAGAAGTAGCAGTACCGATCCGTTCCACTTCTCTCTGGTACGACACGAGACTCGGATCCACGATCGTTCTGAAAGAGAAAGTGACGTCTCCCTTTGTATTGAGCCTTAGGTCAGAAAAAATAGAGTCTTTAAAATATGGACTCTTGTCGAAAATTTCGGCCTGGAGAGCAAGTGCGGCGTACCCCCGCGCCTCGCCTGTCATCGAAAGTTCTAGGCCTTGCGGGGTCATCGAGTAGCGGAAATCGCTGAAACGCACTGTCCTCGGAGTGGAGACTTCCAGGAATTCAAACAAGGGAGAGAGGTTCTGATGCGCTAGAATCAGTTCTCTAGACGAGGTAATACGATTGTCGAGACGGGTCAGTTCACTGATAACTTCTGATTGGAGAGTCGCTCGGGCATTCTCCAAGTCAACACCCATCTGATCGATACTGTACTTGAGATAAAACTTGTATCCGAACATCCCTAGAGCCAAGACGACCGAGATATTGAAAATAATCCAAGCCAAGAAAGAGAACAGGCTTTTCTCTTGGGTCTTTCGCCCCATTGGAGCACCCGGGATAGCAGATGAGATAGGGCCCTTGGGGATGAAAGATGATTGAAATTTCGGTTCCATTCCGCCAAATTATATAACAGAAATCAATTTGACTCCAACATGAAGAGTGTTTATAACTTGCCTGCCGGCAGGCAGGCTCCTATTCCTCTTCAGAGAGTTTGCGCAGAGCAAGACCGATAGCGACGGCGAATTCTGGGCCAGTTTCTTTCAGAATATTTTCGAGAAAGGCTGGTGCGGAAACTTTATTGAAAGGGTTGGCTATGACCACCTCTGTCTTAAAATTATTTTTGGCCAGTTCAGCGAGACCCTTAAGAGCAGAGCCGCCGCCGACTAGAATCACCTTCGAAATGGCCTTGTTATGTTTCTTCTCAAAGGCCAAGAGAGTACTGTTGACCTCGGCAAAGATGTAATCGAGGGTGAGAATAATGAGATCAGTCAGATTTTTATCCTCGCCCGCCGCTCCCACTTGTCGCTTCATGACTTCTGCGCGCTCGATAGAGAGTCCGAGGGATTTGGAGATAGTGGCGGTGATATCCTGCGAACCGCGATTGATAGTATGGGAGGAGCGGATAACCCCGCGCTCGATGACGTAGAGTTTGGTCGAGGCCGCGCCTATATCCATAATCATCACCGGCCGAAGCGCCTCATCAAGCACCGCGCGCATGGTGCTGAATATCTCGATTTCAAAAAAGCCAGCTTCCAGGCCGCTCTTTGCCACAATTTCTTGATACCGGGCGATAGTCTCGTTGTGTATGGCCACAATCAGAACATCAACCTTGGAAAGAGCGGCCGAAGCCTTAGTTGTCCCGGCTGACGAACGCTCTTCCGTAGTAGTATATTCCGGGGCATCCTCTTCCCGCACTTCGCTTTTGGGAATAACAGACCAATCAAGCATCACTTCAGAAATAGGCACCGGAATATACCTGCGCGCCTCAAGCGGCACCATGACGGACAGTTGTTTGGGGCTGACATCCGGCATCTCAATGACTGACATGAGAGACGAGGCAAACGGGATGGAGATACCACACTTCTTAGTGGTGATACTAACCTCTTTCTCCTTCATTAAATCTGTAAGCGCCTGGGCAATCTTGTCGGGTGCCAGTACCACTGCTTGACCTACACCAGCACCAGTATAAGGGCCCAGAGCCAATTCGCCGTATGTTTCAAGTACGGCCTGGCTGTTCTTCTTTTTTATTTGAACTATCTTGATAGCTGAAGAACCTATGTCAATACCCAGCGCTACCGGCGTACCCTTACTGAAGAATTTGGTAAAGAATGCAAAGGATGCCATATGTTTTATAATATCACAATCTCCTTATGCATCTTCTATCTCGCATTAGAGACCTGTTTGTCAATTTTCTCTTCCCGCGCAGTCCTAAAGTCTTAGAACTTGAGACGTTTTCCGCCGGAATGCTCCTTGAGACCCTGCCGAGAGCGGAAAGTTTGAAAGACAAGCATACTATGGCTCTTTTCAATTACAGCCATCCTCTTGTCAAGGAAGTTGTCTGGGAACTTAAATATAGCGGCAATGTCCGGATAGCCGAAAAGCTCGGAGAGATTCTCCACGACCACATTCGGCATGAGCTTGTTGATCTTGCTCTTTTTGAGAAATGGGATAGACCGATATTAATACCGATACCTATTTCAGACAAACGACGCTTTGAACGTGGATGGAATCAGTCTGAGCTTCTCGCCAAGGCAGTCATGGCGCATGATCATGAGAAAGTATTCAGATACTTGCCAAAACAACTCGTTCGGTTCCGCCACACCGAGAGTCAAACAAAAACGGCATCAAGAAGTGAGCGTTTGGAGAATCTCACAAATTCAATGAGGGTTCTAAACGCGCTGTCTGTAGCGGGAGAATGCGTTATCGTCATAGATGACGTTACCACCACCGGTTCCACCTTTGCCGAGGCGCGACGAGCCTTGCGCACCGCCGGGGCAAGAAAAATTTTATGCGTCGCGGTCGCCCACTAACGACTATCTGGTGCGTAATAGAGTATTGACTAGTATCACACCCGCGATATTGTAGTCGGCCCATTCGGGTGCTGGTGCTTCACTTTTTGTTGGTTTCAGGGTACCGGTTACGGCGATAGTGTCTTCTGCCTTGAGGTCAGTGTTGGCATCCTGGATACGACTAATGTCGAGAGCGTAGTGGAGACCGTCACGACTTCTTACTCCGAGAGTACACGTTTCAGGCACTTCAACTTCTGCCTTGACAGGAAGACAGCTGAAGTTACCAGTGATAGTGACCATGCCGTCAATCTCATCATTAACAATTTTGTCCCAACCCTTAAACAAAAGGAAGCCGAAGACTACCAGAGCGGCCAACACCACGAGCCAGATGGCATTCCTACGCAAAAAGCTTTCATTTTCGAAATCGTTCATGTACGGAATATATTATATCACAGCCTACTATTAGGCAAGTACTGCCTTATTTGTTCCTAAATTAAATCCTGCTATCCA
>Ga0075964_107_pt1 | contig 20574 bp, 22 predicted proteins | sample RifGroA2_FD_67990 | JGI IMG/M metagenome (GOLD analysis project Ga0075964, IMG submission 67990) | Parcubacteria bacterium GW2011_GWA2_45_15
AGAAATTACTGCTCCACCAATTTGCTTTCCCTTTAATCCGCATTTTTCTATCAAACGACCGGCACCGATTCCTTCTATGTTTTTAAACACCGAACCACAGGAGGGAAATTCTCTTAATTGTGGCTGTTTTTGATTTCTCCAATTGAGATTAGCTGAGATTTGAGCTTTAATGAGCTTGGGGTCATTACTCTCTAACTCAAAACAAATTTCCAACACAAATATGTCTTTATTATGGTGCAAAATGCTATCATCATATCCAAATTCAAGATAACCTTTCTCAACTTTCTTTTCTATTACACCCTCTAGAACTAAGCCCCACTTGACTATTGATTCAATAAAAAGGGTGCTTGCCCTGTCTGGTGATAAAAAGTGGAGATTCTGACGAATAGCCCCGCCCACAGTACTGGGTATACCGGCAAAATGTTCTAAACCAGAGAGGCCTTTTTCTAGGGACGAATCGATTAAATCAGAAATCAAAGCGCCGCTTTCTGTTATAAGTAAGCTGCCATCAAATCTGAAATTTTGAGCCTTGTTGTGTATCACCAATCCTCTGAATCCACCATCTCCGACAAGAATGTTTGCTCCACTACCCAAAACAAAGAAAGGCATTCCTCTTTCTTTTGACTGATTAATCGCTTTTACTAAATCGTCTTTATTATAAGCCGTGAAAAAGTAATCAGCTTTCCCGCCTATTTTATAAGTGGTATAGGGCGCCAGTGTGACGTTTTCTTTGAGATTGGCAAGATTAAGCATGGAGGTTACTTTAGTTTCAAAATCTTGCCATCTGTCTCGAATTTAATAGTGCTGTGCTCGGCGGTGCTGACAATTTTAGCACCATTTGAGATGGCCAGTTCATAAGTTTGATATAATTAGTTTTAAATGGTTACACTCTATAATGTGGTTTCAGCAGATGGTTATATTGCTGATAAGAATGGGAATGAAGATTTTATTCCTGATTCTTATTGGCCGTACTCTCTTAATGTTCTGAAAGAATATGATTGTATTCTCATGGGAAGAAAGACCTACGATGCTATACAAAACTACGGCGAAGAGTTGACAAAATCCTTTGAAGATCTCCCGGTGAGGAAAGTTGTCGTAACAAGAGACAAAAATTTTCACCCTAAAAACGGTTACGAAATAGTACATACTCCCGAAGACATAATAAATTCCAATTTAAATATCGTAGTAACAAGTGGTCCGAGTCTTAATAATTATCTTCTTCAGAAAAAACTGGTTGATAAAATAATTTATCACGAAGTGCCCGAGTTAATTGGAAGCGGAACTAAACCATATGGCAATGTTGACGATACGGTAGATATTGCCAAAATACCTATTGCAAAATTTGATTGTGCCACCCTCTACGGTGCTGACGATTTCGGCGCCAATTGTTTCTAAAATATTGAGGACTTCTTGGTGAGGGTGGCCGTAGGTATTGTCTTTACCGACAGAGATGACAGCATACTCTGGCGAAACAGCTTCAGCGTAAGGAAGTGAAGTGGAAGTACGTGAACCATGGTGACCAGCTTTCAAAACATCAGAATCAAGAAGGCTCGGGTCTAAATTGAGTAAAACATTTTCTATTCTTATGGGAGAATCGCCAGTCAGCAAAAAAGATTTATCTCCATAGACGAGTCTCGCCACGATTGAAGCGCTATTTGTTTCCCAGTTAGAAACATCTTGATCGGGAAGAGGGAAAAGTATCTGAAGTTTCGTTCCGTCACCGAAATTCACCACCATTCCCCTCTTCGCCAAAAGTTCGGGAATCTTGCTCTGTGCTAGCCTCTTTTTTAGTTCATCATCAATAGTATTTTCTGATTCCACTCCCGGCTCGAGAAACATTCCGATCTCGAAACGGCTGACCACCTCGGGCAGACCACCAATGTGATCCTTGTCCGGGTGAGTTTCTACTATTACATCTATACGTTTATCGGCGAAAGGTAGAATTTTCCCCAATTCACTCAAAACTTTCCTATTTGCCCCGCCATCTATAAGCACCCTGCCATGTGTGGGCGAATCAATAAAAATAGCGTCACCCTGACCAACGTCGAGGAAATAGACCGAGAGGACATTGCTCGGATGTCTCTGGTAGACCGCGACCCAAACGAAAACATTTGAAAGAATAAGTGCACTAAGAAGCGCTTCTCGCCAGTGTCTCTTCAGAAAGTCCATAGATATAGTATAATCTCTATATGATTAAACAATTCGAAGAAAAGAAATTTAATATTCCTAATCTTAAGGGCATTAGTGAGAAAACCATTGAAGTGCATCTGGGTCTCTACGCAGGGTATGTAAAGAATGTCAATGAATTGTTGCAAGAGAAGGGGTATAATCGCCGGTTCCCATTTGAATTCAATGGTATGAGGAACCATGAAGTTTATTTCGCGCATTTCGAAGGCGGGCCGCAGCCATTTACAAGCGAAGGCAAGTTCGCCAAAACCGGCTTTGATCTTGATAAATTCAAAACCATGGCACTCACGCGCGGAGTGGGTTGGGCTATTGTCTATTACGATCCGATATCAAAACAACTTCTGGAGGCTTGGGTAGATGAGCATCATCTGGGAATTTTAACCGGGCTTTCCCCGATTCTGGTACTAGATATGTGGGAACACGCATATTTTATTGATTACACTCCCGGAGAAAAAAAGAAATATATTGAAGCCTTTTTTGGAAATCTCAATTGGCAGAACGTTGAACAAAACTTCGCCAACGCCATATAAAAATAACCATCGCCAGATAAATGAGCACAACCACCCATATAGATACGGGCGGGACGGTAATAGAAGCGAGAGAAAGACGGCCGAAAACACTGGAAACTCCTAAAATCCAAGCCAGCAAGACATACGCGACATAGGAAAAGGGTAGTGCCAAAATGGAGCTCGTATACGCGATCAGCGTAGCAAGGAAACCCACGAGCATGGTGGCGGGGATAATGAGCAAGACCAAAATATTAGCGGGAAGCGAGACCAAAGAGAAATTTCCCATAGAATAAATCAGAAGTGGCAAAACTGTCGCCTGGGTAGCAAGAGTGGTGGCAATAGTCAATCGCAGACCCCACTTTTCTGGTACTACCTTTAGATACTTTTCAATAATCGGCACAATATAAATGAGGGCACAAGTGGCTAAGAAAGAAAGCTGGAACGACGGGTCGAAAACAAGAATTTTGGGGTTGTGGAGAATCATCAGGAAAGCCGCAACTAGAAGCGCACGTGGTGCGGAATAGGCGCGACCAAACATTTTAGCCGCGATGACGACAAGGACCATGAGCGCCGCACGTACCACGGTCGCCTCTGCGCCCGTCATCAGGACAAAAAGGATGATGCCAAGAATCGATACAGTAGCGACTAGCCGTGGAGTAACTCGTATGCGGACCACCAAGAAAAAATTTTCAAACATTTTGCGCATAAACTCAGCAATAATCGTGATGTTATAGCCAGAAAGCACTACGATATGGATAATACCCGCACGGCGAAATTCTTCGAGAATACCCTTTGGCATCGCTTCCCTACCCGAGACGACAAGACCAGAAAGAAGGCTGGCGTACGGTTCTGCTAGAACCTCTTTTATCTTAGCCACGAAACTTCTTTTTATCTTAGAGAGCGCCTGTTTAATAGGATTGCCATGGCCACTAGAGAGCACTTCCACTTCGGTAAAGCTCAAAGTGAAATAGATATCGTTTTTCGAGAGATACTTTCCGTAATCGAAGGGCCGGCCGATACCGTCATCGATAATTTCCGGCTCGTCTAGTCTGCCCTCCACTTTTACTCTGTCTCCATACTGGACAGAATTATATAAATCCGTATTCACCAGAATTTTCTCTCCATTGTCTGTCCGCAAGACAAAACGAGTAGTATTTTCCCTCTGTTCTGGTTCGCTTACCACAATGCCAGAAGACGTGGGGATGAGTGGCTCGTGAAAGTCCTTAATCGAGTAACGTAGAGCCCCGAGACCAAATGATAGAAAGACAAGCGAGAGAAACAAAACTTCCTTAGGTACTTTCCCCCACTTCGCCGAGGCTTCGCGGGGCAAGCAGATTTTCTCTGCAATCAGAAGAGTTAAGCCGATCATTACGACAAAGACGCCCACTAACGGAGTGATCAAGATAAAAGATGAAACAAGAATGCCCAAGATGAAACCAAAAATAAAAACGAAAATATTATTTGTACTTGTCTTTTGGTCCATTATAGAGGGCGGGATCGAGGCCGTCAGCAAAAGTGGTAGCTATCTCATCGGCGCGTTCGTTTAGGGGTATGCCGGAGTGCCCTGCCACATATTTCCATTCCATCTCTCTCTCCTTTGTAAGCAGAAGGAGTTTCTGCCATAAGTCTTGATTGAGCACCGGTTTCCTACCCGCCGTCTTCCAGCCCTTCTTCTGCCACCTATGAATCCATTCTGTCATACCCTTAGTCACATATTCAGAGTCAGTATGAATTTGTATTTTTGAAAATTGAAAATTGTTAATTGCAAATTCGAGCGAGCGAATAGCCGCAGTTAACTCCATGCGATTATTAGTGGTGTGCGATTCAGAACCACCGATTTCAACTATTTTTTCGTCGCTCGCGATAATCCCTCCCCAACCCCCCGGCCCAGGATTGCCCCTCGACGCCCCGTCTGTATAAATAGTAATCATGACTGCACGATGTCAACAATCCTCAAGCGCAGTTCGGGGCGGTTGCGAAAAAATGATTTTTCGAGATTGGCCACTAGAGAGATACGAGTACCGGGAGTGAGAAGCGTGGAGTAGGAGGTAGGGTCGGAGAAAAAAGAAATGGCTTTTATTTCTTTTTCTCCCCCATTGAACGTAACTTCCAGATGATTGTTCTCTTTACCAAATTGTTTGACTGACTTAATTTCTGCTTTGGGAATTTTAAAAACTGGCTTCTTGTTTCCCATACCAAACGGCGCAAAATTTGAAACCAGACTCCAGAGATTCTCTCCAACGTCATCTAAATTTATATGCAAAGCCGGAATCTCGGTACTTGGAGGCTCAACCTCCAAGTGACTCAGAGCTAGAGACAATCTCTCTTCGAGTGTCGTGAGACTTTCCAAAGTAACGGAAAAACCCCCAGCCCCGGTATGCCCGCCAAATTCCACGAACTCGTTACTTGTCATACTCATCAAGGCAAAAAGATCATAGCCGTTATACGATCGACAAGAACCTTTAAGAGTCCCGTCCCCACTCCTGCCCCAGACGAAGGCCGGCCTCTCGTACTCCTCAACAAGCGAATTGGCAACGAGACCAAGAAGAGATGGCCGCCACTCCGGATTGCCGATGACGATGACACGAGCCACTTCTTGACGACTGGCAATCCGAGACTTCGCCTCTTTAACGACACTAGCCACTACTCCCTTGCGCTCGTTGTTGATCTGCTCCAGATGGAGTGCGAGTCTCTCTGCCTCCTCATAGTCTTTTGTCTTCAAGAGTTTGAAAGCGTCTTCGGGTACCCCCATGCGCGAGGCGGCATTGATACGTGGAGTAATCATGAAAGTGACGTCGTCCTCCGAGACTGTCCTCTGGTCCATATTCATTCTTTTGAAAAGCGCTGCGAGCCCTGGCCGGGGAGACTTGCGCAAAACTGAGAGCCCAAAACTGGTAAGAATTCTGTTCTCACCGAGTAATGGCACCATATCTGAAAGGGTAGCGATGGCCACCATGTCGAGAGACCACTTCTCCATGCCAGGTTTAACGCCAAAAGGCTCGCAGGCCACGACTGCTTGCACTAGCTTGAATGCAACCGCCGCGCCACAGAGCCCCTTGAATGGATAGTTGGAGTCGCTCCTGTTTTGATTAACGATGGCGTAAGCTTCTGGTAGAACTGGGTTCGGTTTGTGATGATCGGTAATGATGACATCGATACCCTTCTCGTTAGCAAGCGCTACTTCCTTGGTGTCGGCAATGCCGCAATCAATAGTGATGATGAGTTTGGCACTACGCGTGGCGATTTCTTCTATCGCGTCCATGTTGAGACCGAAGCCTTCGTCGTGCCGGTGCGGAATGTAGAAAGAAATGTTTTCGAATCCTACCCGCGTAAAGAAGTCAGAAAGTACTACTGCGCCCGGCAGGCCGTCGCAGTCATAGTCGGAGAAGACAACAATGTGCTCATTATTCTCAATCGCTCTAATAACTCGATCGCGAGCCTTAGGCATGTCGGGTAGTAGTAGTGGGTTATGGAGCTTATCGTAGTCAGGATTTAAAAAATCTTCTTTCTCCTCTGGTACAATACCGCGCTGTTTAAGTAGCGTCTCAAATAGTTCCGGGAAATGCTGCATTGGCTTATTTTAACATGCATATGTAAAATAGGTTTATGAAAAACAGTACTGCTGAAGGCGTAGTCATTCTAGTGATTCTCATTGTCGTTATGCTGATCACGCTCAATACAATCCCCAACTCTACAGCCAATCCTCCTAATACTTCTAATTCTTCAGAAAACATCAGCTCCAGCGGAAAAGAGACCGTTTCGACCAACTCGCCCCACGCACAGGACATTTCTATCGGCACCGGCAATGCAGCCTACACTTACCAGTCCTACGAAGAGTACATCACCATCTATAACAGGGGAAGAGAACCCGTCGACATCACTAATTGGCAGCTTAAAAATGGCAAAGATAAGCGTGCCTATGATCTCGGTGGTGACCTGCGATATTTCCCAGCGGATACCGCCAAGATTGGCCAAGCAGTGCCCTTCGTCTCACCTAGTGGTCTCAATCAGTTTCAGAATGTAGTGCTCAAACCGAGCGAGACAGCGATCATCACGACCGGAAAAGTAGGATCACAATTACCCTATAATATCGTGAGTTTCAAAGAAAATGTCTGCAGTGGCTATCTCGGAGAGCTGCCAGAATACACCTTCACCCCGCCACTGACGCGTAATTGCCCTAGACCGGAAAACGAGCCCGGTGTCAGCGCGCTCGATACCGAATGTCGAAGATTTATAGAAGGAATGCCGTCTTGCCGTACGCCGGAGTTCAATACCCGAGATTCGGAAGGAGACATTTGTTACAATTGCGTGGACTTTAGATTGCTTTCGAGTGCTTGCGTCGCATTTATCAAAAATCATTTTAATTACGGTTCCTGTATCGCCAACCACGCTAACGACCCAGACTTTTCGAGCCAAACCCAAACATGGCGTATATTCCTCGGTAGAGGTTGGGAAATGTGGGCCAAAGAATATGAGACGATAGAACTCTTTGATCAGTTCGGTCGATTAGTAAACTCTCGCGCTTACTGAAATGGCTGGCCCGAATTGCATTTTTTGCAAAATTGTCAAAGGAGAAATTCCTGCATACAAAATATACGAGGACGAAAATTTCCTGGCTTTCCTAGACATCAACCCGCAATCTCCCGGTCATACTCAAGTAATACCCAAAAGACACTACCGGTGGGTCTGGGATATTCCGAATGTCGGAGCATATTTTGAAGTGGTAAAGAAAGTTGCTTTAGCGCAACAAAAAGCATTTGGAACGGATTTTGTACTTTCCAAAATTATTGGTGACGAAGTGGAGCATGCGCATGTTTGGGTCTTTCCAAATTCCAGCGTTCCAGGCGATCCAAAAGATTTCGCCGGTAACGCAGAGAAAATTCTCCAATTTCTATCTTGATTAATGCACTCATTTAACGCATGAAAAAGATTCTTCTCGTCCACGGCTGGAGTCATGACAACTACACATCGTCAGGATGTAGAGATGCTTGGAGTAACCGCTCACACTTCGTGGAAGCGCTCTCGGCGCACTTCAAGGTCGTTCGCTTCAACCTTCCCGGATTCTGTGGGGAGAAGGAGCCGGAACGTCCCTGGTTTCTCTCTGATTTCACTCGGTATTTGGATCAGAGACTTCTATCTGGCAAGCGTGGTGAGAAATCCTTACTACGCTAAGGCAAGTTCTGTGATGAGAGAGACCTACCGTAACATCGTTGGTCTCGATCTCAGAGAGAACCTGCTGAAAGTGTCGGACGAACTGGTCCTGATCTACGGAGATAAGGACACTGCCACTCCACGTAGGGAAAAGCTAGGGAATACTCTAACTGGTGCTAAATATGTTTTATTATTTTAATTAATTAATGCCTTCTAATAAATTTTGTTACAGATGTTACAATTTCGCGTTCTAGGTCTGGTTCTTCAAGTATCTTCATCCATCCGCTATTATCATGACGGTAAAAATACTTTGATTTCTCAAGAGTATATTGTCCGAAACAAATAAACTGAAACTCGAAAAGATAGAAGATACCATCTTTTACACTAACATCTAGAGCTATGTACGGCACATCAAAACTGTTGAAAACCCTTTTTGCATAATCTAAGAGGCCCGGTGGTAACTCTATGTCATGATTAAATTTCATACTTCCACTTGCTCGAAAATCATTAGTACGATTTGCTCGATATAAAACATAAAATTTATCATCATATACGACAATACGATAATCACCCCTAAGACCAGCGATGTATGGTTGTAGAATAAATTTTTGTCTATGATTTGAAATATACAATAACGTGTTACCAGTTCTCAATTTCTCCATGAAATATTTTAGATTTTGTATAGAAAGTGTCTTCGATATGATTTTCGGTAGCCTAATTTTTTCGCTCATATTGTTGAGCAGAAAAACACCCCTGCTTTTTGATGTATCACTTACTTTCAGCACATAGGTTTTATCACTAAACTTTCCTATGTCTTTTAAGTAATCTTCGTATGTGCCATATCTGCCTGCCTTAATATTATTTATCTCTGAAAGAGTTTGAATATCTCGCATGATCTCCATAAAATGTTTATTGTGATGGGCCTTGAATTGATAGAAATTAGGAACCAATTTAGCTCCTTGCATAAGAAGGCCTGTCACAATGTCATCAAGATAGCTTCTATAAAATAAATTTGGGTCTTCAGATGATTGATAAAGAATCCACTCATCTTTATAATTTTGAGTGCGAAAATCAATCTTTGAAAAAGGTGCCACCACAAGTGTAAATCCTGATCTAACAAAATAATCTTGCAGTCTTTTGAGATCAACGGCAGCGCCTCTATGTTTTGTTGAAGAATAGAATTGTTCTCGATAATCAGTCAGAAGAAAAATCTTAGTCATTATTGCTTGGAAAATTTAGCGTTCTGACTAAAAACAGGTGGTCTCGGAGAATATTGAAGCCTGTGTTATAAAACTTCACCTCCCCTTTTTTCAACTGCTCTACTTCTCTTGCAAGAAGTCTCACTGCTTCACCCCAAGAAACCCAGATTACATGTATACCATTCTGCTTCTCATCTTCTGTAAGTTGTAACTCTCCCTTTTCACCGACAAGTTTTGCGGTATAACAATAATTAATACAATGTTTCTTGTCCCTATCTCGATAATCTTCTACGATGCCGATATTATCTAAAAGCTTCACATGACAGCCGATTTCTTCTAAGCATTCTCGTACGAGACCACTTTCAATAGATTCGTCTTTATTAATCCCACCACCGGGAAGCAGATAGAAAGGATTTACTTTATTACCAACTAGGGCGATATTACTTTCGTGGTCAAACACAATCGCCTTCCCAGTTAGGCGATCTTCAAAGGCAACATTTTTTTGTTCTTCCTGTTCAGGAAATACGTCCTTTTGTCTAAATATAGCTAGCGGTTTCATAGGATAATTGACTTTTCTTTTCAACATAGTATTATACAATAAGATTTGATTCTCCACAAATTCGACGAGAAAGGAGATCCAGGATGGATGCGGGGGTCAAAAAGCTCTTCGTCATGAGACACGCCGAATCACTCGAAGACATCGACAAAAGCGCGTATGAGCGTATCGCCGATGCAGACATGCCACTCAGTGAATACGGTAGAGAACAGGCTAAGACCTTTAGTTTAGGATTTGTCCACGAGCTAGGGGCCGACAAACACCTTCGTCTGATCCTGTCACCAAGTAAGCGAGTGCTTGAGACAGCGGAGATCATTGTCTCTGGCCTGCCGGCAGATATACTCTGCTCAGTGAGTACAGAGCATCTGATCGTAAAACAGAACTGGGGAAACGTGACGAGAGACAACCGTGCAGAAATCGAGAAGCAGAGGTATCTGGCGGGAGTACTTCGGTATCAATTTCCCGGCGGAGAAAGTGGTCCTGAGATGCTCTCTCGTTTCGATCTGTTTGCCGAGAAGTTCTTCGCGCGACAAATGAAAGGTCTGCTCAAAGGCGGGATTCACATAGGTGGCGCCTCCCTGCATGTCGTACACGACAATCGGGTCGGGCGACGATTCGAGGAAGATAACAAATCACTCAGTAAGAATCCGGATCTCCTACCCACTTTCTTAGGCGCGTGATTCATCACGCGCCTGTTGTTTTATTTAAGAGCTTCGATACCCGGCAAAGTGCCCGTGGCTAAGAAGTCGAGCATGGCGCCGCCGCCGGTTGAGACAAAAGAAAACTTATCGAAAAGGTTCAACTCTTTGATGGAAGCAAGAGTATCCCCTCCCCCAATGATAGACTCACAGCTCGACTCCGATATTATTTTAGCCAAAGCAAGCGTGGCTACCTTGTAGCCATTCTCATAACCTCCCAGGGGTCCGTTCCATAACACGAGTTTGGAGGCAGAAATGATAGATTTCAGATTCTCCATTGTCCTCGGGCCAGCATCCAGAATTTTACCATCTTTGATAATAGTGTCCTCCGGCAGGATAATCTTGCCAGTATCCAAGAGTTCTTTGAGCCCGAAATCGCCCTTGCTGACCAACGAGCGGCCAATATCCGCTCCTTGCTCTTTGAAAAAATTGTTGGCTAAAGCACCTCCAACAAAGATGTCATCAGCGATATGAATAAATTTTTTCAGAAGCGGCAGTTTGGTGTCAAATTTAGCTCCTCCGAGAATCAAGAGGAACGGTTTCTTGGGATAGAAAGCCTTGGAAAGCTCTTTGATCTCAAGAGCAAACTGTAGACCAATATAACTCGGGAGATAGAGAGGCACTCCCACTATGGAAGCGTGCCTTCTGTGCGAGACAGAGAAAGCCTCGTTTACATAAAGATCGATTTTAGAAGCCAGTTCTTTAGCGAATTCTTTCGAATTGCTTTCTTCTCCAGGATTAGCTCGCAAGTTTTCCAGAAGTTTCATTCCTTTCGGCACATACGTTTGCAGAAGTTTAGTGTGTGTACCCTCTGGTTCCAGATGGGTGGCAATAACGACTTTCGCGCCAGCGCCTTTGAGATATTCAAGCGTGGATAAAGATTTTTTAATACGAAAATCATCAACCACCTTGCCGTCTTCTATCGGTACATTCCAATCAACTCTCACGAGGACCTTTTTGCCTTTTAAATCTCCTGCCTCAAGAATGGATTTCATTTTTGAACCAGTGACTCTGCTATATCCCGGAAGCTTTTGGCATTGAGAGAAGCGTGTCCGACTAAAAACCCTCTGATACCCGTTTCACTAAAAAGCCTACTCGCATTGGCGGGCTCGACGGAACCGCCATAGAGAATGGGAATTTGTTCGGCGACCACTCGTCCGAACAGATCGGCCAGAACCTTTTTGATAAATAGCACCGTCTGTGAGAGATCAGCGGACGCCATGGCGTCTCGAGCATGCTTGCCTATGGCCCAGATCGGTTCATAGGCCAGTGTTAACCTAGACACAACCATTTCCCGATTCAAGCCAGCAAGCGAGAGCTTGAGTTCATCACGCAGGAATTCGAAGTGTTCGCCGTCCTGATCTTGAGACAATTCACCAACGCAGACCAGAGGTACGATACCCAAACGGAGAGCGATTTTTACCTTTTTGGCCACATGTTCTGAAGTTTCTCCCAGCCCGCGACGCTCGCTGTGGCCCAAGATGGCTAGCCGGACACCAAAGCTTTTTAAGATATCCGGAGTCACTTGCCCGGTATAATTTCCTGGGGGAAGAGAGGACATATTCTGGGCGGCTAGTCGGCCAAAACTGCCAAGACGCTCGGAGACAGATTCGAAATAAGGATAAGGAGGGGCGATAAACAGCGAAAGATTCCTATAAAGTCTGGAATTTTTCGCAATCTCCTTTAAGAGAGCCTTGGCTAGAGCAAGAGAGTCAGGATGATTTTTCCAGTTTGCTACCAAAATGGGTTTAGCCATAGCACTCTCATACTACTCTATTTCTTCCCAACTCAAAATTTCGTAACTTCCGCTCGGCCCGGAGTCAAAGAGAAGATTGGCTATACCAGTCTCGTAGATTACCTCGGCGGTATTTTTCAGCCGGATTCGATATGCCGACACTTCTTTAAGATTAATACTATTCTGGAGACTAATCTCACCGTGTCCGGCGTATACCAGGAGATCTCCCGAGACCGTATTCTTAACATCTAGAGCGACTTCAGTCCCGCCTGATTCGGCACTGAGATTCTGGGAAATGAGCATGACATGCGAACTAGGAGAGCCGGAGCCCTCAAAGACTGCTGAGTTTTCAAGTGAGATCTTGCCGCTGCTATTCGGTGCCGAAGGTTTATCGGCAACTATCGCGACTCCTTTCTTGCCAAAAGAAGAATCTATTCTGATGACGGGCGAGTTCTTAACTACAATATCTCCTTCCACCCACACGTTCCCGGCCAGAGTGATGGTGTAATTATTTCCGCTTATCTCAAGATCACAACTAATCTTGACTGGACCGAGCGTCATCGCATCATTGATCTTGTACGGACACGGAGAAGAGATGACGCCGCCATCCAGTGCGGCTTGCTTCCATTCTTCTATCTGCTCGTCAGAAATAGGAAGTGAGGAAGTAGCTTGGTCAGAGCTGCCGGGGTAGAGAGTGCCGAGCACGGTAGTACCAGAGATACTTTGATAGTAAGCGTCACCGTCAATTTTCGAATCCCTGATAGTGTGCGCGTAGACCGAACTGGTAGCATACAGATTATCGATCAGTCCCTCTGACCAGGCAGAGACGACGCTTCCGCGAATGATATTGTTCGTGGGACCAGACCCTCTAACCACTCCGTTCGAATAGATATTTCCTGAAATAGAAGAGGTGTTTTCCATAATCAGACCTCCTTCCCCTGCCTGTACCCCGAAATGGAAAGAGACCCCCGAGCCGAGTATTATGTTCGTCCTCAATTTACGCACCGCACTTTTAACATCCGCGCTAGAAACAATCTGTTTCTCATCAAGGACGTCAGTAGTGACTGTCGTCGTAGTATCTCCAGCTAAACTCAAAACTTCTGTCGCAGAAACCGGCTTGCCAGTTTTCAATCTATAAACCACATCCTCGAGACCTGCTTCAGCTAGAAAATAACTTTGGCGCGATAGGACTAGGTTAGAAGCTAATCTTTGCTGTTTGAGAATCGGCCCGGCCAGACCGAAAATTATAGTGACGGAGACTACCAAGAATAATATGGTAGCCACCATCATCGCTTGTCCTCGTTCTAAATTAATTTTCGTGTTGCTAACCATTGGATTATCTTAAGATGGCCGAGGAATAAAATCTCTCGGAGCGATAGTGGGTACTCGTCCCGCTTTCAAGAGTCATTTCAATTCTAATGCCTTCAGAGTTTGGACCAGAAAAGCGCTGGAAAATCAAACTGCTGACTTGGGCGTCAGACTGGGAAAGAGCGCCGACATCTACTCCGTTTTCCTTCAAAAAAAGCCTACCGAGAGAGAGATAAAATTCAACAGTCCGCGGAGAACCCGTCTCATCAGTACCTTCAAGCACAAGTTTGCCAGGATTTAAACCCAGAGTACTCAAACTGACATTTATACTCTCCGCCTGCCTGAGCTCCCTAGTGATACGCTCAAGACTCACTATGGCTGAATTTTCAACATTTCTTAGAGCATTAATAACCCGTCCAGAACGAACCACGGAAACGACCATATTCATAATGACCGCGAGTAAGAGAACTAGAATGGCGATATAGAAGAGCATCTCCAAGAGAGAAAACCCGTGATGTTTGGACGAGTATGGCATTTTAGTCATCTAATAGGTCGGTGAGGTAAGTCGAAATGGACTTCGTCGTGGTTGCCCCATCTTTCCACCAAGAAACATTAGAGACAACCAGTAGGGTACCCGGGTCAAGCGTCCCTCCTCCCGGGGCGATGTCTCCAGAAGGGTCTCGATAGACTGCCGAGAGCACCACGGTCCTCTCGAAGGTATCATCCACCCAAATATTGGTAGTGGTGGCTTGCCATGTGCCAGCATCAAAAACCAGACCATAGTTGACGCCAAGCGAAAGCGGCACGATATTAGCGTCCCAGGAAGAATCCCGCAGAAATCTCATCACTTCCAGACTCTCTTCGGCAAGTTCTGTCGCTTTGATCACCTCGCCGTTGGAAAAAGCCGTTTTCAGATAGAGATTACGCGCTCCAAAAAGAGCTAAGAGAAACGCCAGAATAATGGATGTGGCAATAAGTACTTCTACCAGTGTTAAGCCAGGACTAGAATTTTTATTAAGATTATTCATAAAAACTGCTAATTCAATTCTACTATCCCTGTGGCACTAATGGTAATGGTGCGAAAAGTTGTCGGGGAATCTTTGAGAAAGACCTCCGCTGTCCCTGTCTGGTTCGTATTGCCGGTTAGGCGTTTAAAAACCACGCTCGTACCCCCGCCGGATAGGGTGATGTTACGCAGACTAACGAGAGCATGGAGGTTGGTGACTACATTGGCAGGGTCAGACGGCGAGTAAGTAGCGCCTTTGAATAAGGTTACTTGCGAATCTTCAAAATATATACCGTATTGAGAATCGCCTTTCGAAGAGAGCGTCAGTGACCGAGCCTCGTCTAGGACGGAAGTGACCAAAGTAGCACTTTTATCGAGTGCTTGGGCAGAGTTTAGTTTAGAAAACGAGATAGTGATAATGGTCACCACCAGTGTGATAATAGAGATAGCGACCAAAATTTCGAGAACAGTAAAGCCCTTGTATTTCATGAAAGATTAAATGTAATCCACTAGTGAATATGTGGGCGCGAGCATCGAGACGGCAAAGATACCCACCCCGATCCCGATAATAATCATCAACACCGGTTCGATGATGGTCGAGAGATCTTTGGTCTTTTGGTCAACCTCTTCTTCGTAGTAATTCGCCACGGACATAAGCATTTCGGAAATCTTGCCAATTTCTTCACCCACGGAGACCATCTCGCCGACAAAGACGGGGTAGAGATGATCATGTCCGATAAACACGGCCGACATGGGCTCCCCTTTCTCTACAGCCATCCGAACCTGCCTGAGAACGTCTTTGTAGAGATGGTTCTGGAGGACATCAATGGTAACGTCAAGCGCCACTATGATTTCCACACCACTAGAGAGGAGCGAGGAGAGGGTGCGAGTAGTGCGAGCGGATTCAAACTCTTTAATCATCCCACCGATCACAGGAATGCGAATGGAGACGTTATCTACAAGATGCCGGCCCATTCTCGTTCGCAAAAAGAGGACGGCAGAGAACACCGAGAGCATTACCCCGACCAAAACGGCGAGAGTATGCCCGACCAGAAAATTGCTTGAATCAATGAGAATGCGAGTCGAGAGTGGCAGTTCCACTCCCAGACCTTCGAAAGTGGCCGTCAAGGTCGGCACCATGAAGATGAGTAAGAGGATGGCGATCACAATCATGACCAAGATGATAACGGTCGGATAAATGAGCGCGCCGCGCACCTTCTTGGTCAAGAGATAAGACTTCTCCATCTGACTAGAGACGATGCCCAAGGAGCCCGAGACATTGCCAGATTCTTCGCCTGCTTTAATCATCGACACAAAAAGACGAGAGAACACTTCTGGCCGCTTCCCTAGTGATTCCGACAGAGTCTTGCCATGGCTAATATCCATCTCGAGATTGGAGAGCAATTTTTTGAATGTCTTGCTCTTTGATTGCTTACCCATAACAGAGAAGGCGCGAATCATCGGCAAGCCTGCCTTCATCATTAGACCGAGATTTTTGGCGAAAGTAATTTTCTGATGCGTCTTGATACTGCTAAATATGTTGCCGAGAGAAATGAACGCCGCGAAATTCCTGACTTCCCTGATAGAAACCACGCTACCACCCTCTTCGCGAATAACGGCGTATAAATCGAAACGATTTTTAGTCTCGAGGGTACGTTCATAGACCTCGCCCTCCTTATTCTTGGCTTTATATTTATAGAGAGTCATGGAAAATAATTTTCAATTTAGAATTTTCAATTTTCATTAAATTATCAATGATTTAATTATACAATGAAACAAGTCTAGGATATGCTACTCATTATTGTCTTGTTTTATTGTTCTGCATAACTTTATTATAGACTCTCCAAATGACGCAGTTCTTTCTTCTAAATCGTATTTTCTTACCGTTTGAACCATTATTTAAATGAAAATTTATTGAAAATTTTAAATTGAAAATTGAAAATTCTATTTCTACTCCGAAACCACTCGTAGGACCTCCTCTATGGTAGTGATACCCTGCGCCGCTTTGAAAATACCGTCTTCAATCATGGTCATCATGCCCTCCGACTTGGCTTGCTCTTCTACCTCCCCTGCCGTCGCCCCTTTCATAATTAGACTTTTGACAGTCGGCGTCACTTTGAGTACTTCATGTATGCCTATGCGGCCCAAGTATCCGTCTTCGCTGTCTTTGCCCGGATTCGGCTTCCAAAACGGAATTTTATTAAAGTCATCTTTCTCGCCGATAATCTTCTCCTCTCTCAAGAGAACGAGTATTCTTTCCAGCGAGACCACGCTGCCAAGCGAGGCCAGTTCTCCTTTATTTAAGAAATATTTGGTCTTCGATGTCGAAAGTCTCCTGACCAGACGCTGGGCAATGACAATATTGAGAGTAGAAACAAGGAGAAAGGGCTCCACCTTCATATCTAAGAGCCTCGGAATGGCGCCGGAGGCGGAATTGGTGTGGAGAGTCGAAAGCACCAAGTGTCCAGTGAGCGAGGCGTTGATAGCAAGCGCGGCCGTCTCATTGTCGCGAATTTCTCCAACCATGACAACATCTGGATCTTGACGTACTAAGGTACGCAGGCCGTTGGCAAAAGTGAGGCCGATTTCCGGACGTACCTGCGTTTGGTTGATACGCGCCATCTGGTACTCGACTGGATCTTCAATAGTGGAAATATTGACATTAGGAGTATTGATAATATCGAGCATGGTGTAGAGGGTAGTGGTTTTGCCTGAACCGGTCGGGCCGGTCGCGAGAATCATACCGGTAGTCACTTTTAGCGCTTTGTGTAAATCGTCGAGACCGTTACCGTGGAACCCTAAGTTCTCCAAAGTGAAGTTGGAAACAGACTCTCGCAGGAGTCGCATCACCGTCTTTTCGCCATAATAGACAGGTAGAGTTGAAACTCTGAAAGAGACTTTTTCACCTCCAGCATCAATTTTAAAACGACCGTCTTGAGGAATGCGCTTCTCGTCGAGCTTGAGGCTGGAGAGCACTTTGATTCGCGCGGTAATACCAGGAGCAGTATTCTTCGGCAGAATCATGGCGTCGCGCAGAATGCCGTCTATGCGGTAACGCACAAGCACCTTATCCTCCTCTGGTTCAATATGAATATCAGAAGCGTCTTGAATGATGGCGTGCTTAAGCAAAGTGTCAACAATGCGCACCACCGGTATATCCTCGGCTAGTTTCTTAAGATCACCTTCGGCAACATCTTCACCACCTATCTCGTCACTTACGGCCTTAAGCGAGTCCGCCTCTTTCTGGATAATGTCTCCGAATTCGGCCTTCAGCGTCTTCTGATAAGAGAGCAGGGCCCACTTCATAGACTCATCATCGGTCAGACGAGGCAAGATTTTCAGTCTAACCTTTTTCTTGACGAAATCAATGGCTGTTAAGTCTTCAGTATCGAGCATGGCTACTTCCAGACCATCATTAATCTTTCTGAAAGCGACGATGTTATGATTCCTGGCAATTGGCTCGGGGATGAGAGAAAGCACAGCGAAGTCCAGTTTCTGATCTCTAAGATCCACAAAGGGAATACCCAGAATATAGGCCTGCATTCTACGCAAGCCGTCTTCAGTCAGGACACCCTTGTTGACAAGTACTTTCCCGATACCGATGTTCTTCCCTTTGACCTCGCTTTTAGCAAGCTCAATCTCCGACTTCGAGACTAGGCCGGAGTCAATCATAAAACTCTCAAGTTGGCTCTCGTCAATATGCATAATTCACTAAAGCTATCACTGTACCGATTTCAAGAGATAAGAAAGCTGGACGAGAGTCTTACCCTCTCGACTGCTTATGGCTACGGAGAGATTCCTATCTTCTTTAACCCCGAAGATGGCTCTGACTGGAGCATTCGTGTCCTCCTCCGTTATCTCATAACCTGAAGCTGTCATATAATTTTTGTACTCCGCATACTTCTCTGTCGTCGTTCTTGAGCTCTGGTAGCTAATACTTAGTTGTCGGACATTCTGCTCTGGGTAGTAAGTTGTGGCGCTTTCAATAAGATTGCCCTTTTCAAGAGGAATATCTTGTGGAAATCCTGCTGGTAGGGAGAGAGTCCCGTTGATCATCGAAGTGTTTTCTACCACTACTGTTCCCGGCTCATGGTTGGTACTGCCAGATTTTGGTGAGTTTTCTGGATTAGGAAAGGTGCGATACTTGAGAAACAATAGGAAACCGGCGCCAAGGACCAGGAGAATAACGACGACGGCTGAAATTGTTTTTATTTGTTGTGGCTGTTCCATGATACAAGTAATTAAAATTCCTCAAACCTAGGATCGAATTTAATTTGAACAATAGCGGCTGGACAACTTGCCACTACAGAATCTGTGTCAGTCACCGTGACAGTAGCGGTCTTTTGGCCAATGGTACTGTAGACAATACTGAAAGGATTGGTGTTAGGAGCCGGACTTGCCGGGATGTTAGTACCACTCCACGAATAGGTGAAAGGTGGACTGCCTCCAGAAATCACGGCAGTCCAGGTGACAGTTTGCCCCAAGAATGCTGGCGACGGAGAAGCCGAACAGGAAACTGTAAAAGGGTTGCCCGATACGACCAGATTGAAGTTCGTTTGTCTACCCAGCGGAGATCCTGTGACAGTGATGGGGTAGGTGCCCACGAGGGTACTTGAGGGAACAGTGAAGGTAATGACCGAAGTACATGTCGGCGAGCATCCTTGGTTCGAAATATTTGTAGAGACACCGGCCGGCATTCCAGAGAGAGAGAGGGTGACTGACTCTGCGGCCCCCGTAGTTAACGTCTTGGTAATGGTGTTTGTGGTAAAGGCGTCACCCGATGTCTTGGTAACATTTGACGTGCCGGAATTGGAAAGACTGTAATTGAACGGCGGCGGCGAGACGCTGAAGTTAACACCCGCAGTTTTGTCACCATCTATGAGCGCAGAGCAAGTACTTCCCTGACCACCACAGATGGATCCGGCGCTGGAGACCCAGCTGGTGAAAAAGTAACCGGCAGACGGAGTAGCTATCAGAGTGACCCAAGTCCCGTCAGGGTAAGATTCGCTGCAATCTCCCGGACAGCTGATGCCAGGACCAGTAATAGTCCCCGACCCGGAGTCAATCGAAGCGGCAACGTTGTAGTTAATCGGAGGTGGAGGTGGAGGTGGAGGAGGTGCCCCACAATCCGGGGTTGGCTTACACTCTACGCCATATTGACCCCCGAAAGGATCATTCGCGCCTGCACAATAAGTTCGATTGCTATCAAGTCCAGTAAGCGTAATAGAATACCCTTCTCCCCCGAATCCACTTTCCCAAATAAGCGGCCCACCCCAAAAGTCAGCAAAAACGGACGCCTGGCCTCCATGGAGATTGTAAGTATTAAACGTCAGAGCTCCCTGCCCTCCGGAACAAGATGTAGACATACTTCCAGATGCGCACGCAGGGACAGAGATTCCGGCTCCGGCATCTTCGGTCCATTGGGAAATCTGCGAAGTATCAGACGACTGGGCAAGAGCGAGATTTACCGACACCAAAACACCAAGGGAGACTAGTAATCCGCCCATAAATATAATCGCGGGGATAATCAGTTTCTTAGACAAAAGTGTGTTTGCCACTAGTTAAAGTATAGCAAAGTACTTATGGAAAGCTCCTAATCGTTATCCCCAACTACCCTTTACTGAAGTATCTTCTTGATTTTCTTGATGATGTCTTCCATAACTAGGCTAGACTTCACCAGATAATCAACCGCGCCCAATTTCAGAACGCTCCGAATCTTGGGACAGAGATATCCACAGACCGGCTTGTTGGGCCAGCTCTATGCCTTATAATGGAGAAGGTCGTGTTATCATAACAATACAACAAATTTAAATGACATTTACTAAGTTTCTGCCGATTCCGGTTCTTATCGGGCTCCTGGCTGCGTTCTCGCTATTCGTGGCTAACTGGTTTAGTGTCCCGGTTTGGGCAATATTCATAAGCTGGGCGCTCTACTTCATAGCCGGCGCCAAGCCCTCGCGACTTCCCAAAGAAGTTATCGGACTTACCGGAGGCATCGCGTTTGGGTATATCACTTTGTGGGCTATGCCCTATTTCACGAATGTCTTTGGGGCAACTTTCGGACTGCCGGCAACGGTTTTCGTCGTATGCTTCATCATAGTGTTGCTCGAACTTACCGACTGGTTCGAATTGGCGCCCGCTTATTTCTTCTCCTTCGCCGGATATTTCGCCTACGTGTTCGGGAATTTCGGAGGAGTGGGGCTAACTACTCCGGAAAACTCGCTC
>Ga0075964_116_pt1 | contig 18777 bp, 30 predicted proteins | sample RifGroA2_FD_67990 | JGI IMG/M metagenome (GOLD analysis project Ga0075964, IMG submission 67990) | Parcubacteria bacterium GW2011_GWA2_45_15
CGGATGTTTTGTCTGATTTTTAGTCCGAGGGTCGAGAACCAAAATCAGTCTAGGCATGCTAGATTCGTTCAACACCTCCTTATGGACGCGGGCTCATTCTCGCCACCTCCACCACTTCGCTAAAGCTACGCAGTGCAAGCACCTAGATGCGAGCACTAAGTAGGTTTAGTAACAAAAGTCGCTACTTGTTGGCGGCTTTTGTTTTTGAAGCAGTGGTCCTGCGAAGCTTTTGGGAACTCGCAAGGGAAACTCGCAAGAACCGGAACTCGCAAGAACCGTTCTTGCGTCTTGCGAGTTCCTTCGGAAAATATTTCTAAACGACTTATCGAACACAACACTGGTTCGGCAAAGTATTCTAATTCCAAAAAACCATACAAATTGGTTTGGTACTGCGCATTTGAAAACAAAAATAAAGCTCTTCAGTTTGAGAAATACCTAAAGCAAGGCTCTGGATTCGCTTTCGCAAAGAAACATTTAGTTTAAGAGTTTCCTAGGAGTGAGATAGCAAAGCGTCCGCCCATCTACACCACAAAAGAAAGATTGGCTTATACCGGTTTTCTTTAAAATTGTTAAGATATAAGAATGAATCCATTTATTATATTCATAATAGCTTTATTAGCCCCATTGGTGTATTGGAGATCGCTTTTTTATGCACTCTCTCACACCTTTGATAAACCTTTTACGAGAACCAGGACTGGTCTACAGGTACATCATATCCACTATGGAATCATATTTATCTTAATAGGAACACTCGTCTTATTATTCAACGGTAGCAGCGACACAGTCATTATATTGCTTGGTCTAGGATTAGGATTAATGTTGGATGAACTTATTCCCTCCTTACTTATACCCGGAAACAGGCCTTTAGAATTAGAAGTCTACAAAAGTTCATTTTCTGCCACATTTATGTTGTTCTTGGGGATTGTATTTCTGGTTCTAATTTTGGGCTTTATATAGCATCCGCCTCAGATGCTTCCCTACTTCGCTCCTCCTTCGCCAAGGCTACGGCGGGACAAGTAAAGCTACGCAGGGCACAGCAAAAACCCAAGAATGGAGCTGGTTCTCCTCCTTCGCTGAAGCTTCGGACGGGCAAAGCAATTTTCGCTCACTAATTCCGCCAAACTAACATCCCCGCCGTCAGGCTTTCTCCGGAATATTTTTACGCGGTCTGGATTCGAAAATGTCTCCTTTGACGTGGACAATGGGCCCGCGCGTGCCCTGCTCTACAGACCGTCGGACTTTGGGAGTAGTAATGATGAGGCTTTTGCCGCTTTTGTGCGCATCACGTTTCGAGACCAGCCAACTGACTGTGCCCCAACTACCGCTCGAGCGTCTGCCTGCCAGACGCTCGAGGTGCCCCTTCTTGCCGACATCCTGATTTCTAAAACTGGTAAATTCTCCCTTCGGTCTAACAATGATTCTATAAAACTCTCCTGTACCGCCAGTCCCCGGTTGTTTTCGTCTTTTTGTCGCCATAGTCATTTATGATTATTTCCTGTCAATTTTACGGATTAATTCTACTAGGAGTTCACTTTGATTCTCAAGGTGAGCAATGATGATCTCGACTTCATGTTCCGCTTTCTGATTGATTTCGAAATCCGCTTGGGCGCGATGTTCAGCGAACTTACCCTCTAAGTTCTGTCCAACCATGACGAGTGGCAGAAGCACCAACTGAATGATATTGGAGGTGAAAAGCCAAATGACAAACGCCGGCGCCGGATCGAAACGCATCTCAAGCGGCCCATAGAGATTCCAGAGAAGCCAGCCCCCTGTCCAAAGGACGAGAAGAAAAAAGAAACCGACAGTACCAACACCGTGCGTAATCTTGACCGCGAAGCGTTCTAGCGGAGAGAAGGCAGCCCTCGCTTCCATATGAGAATGTTTAACAGGTTTTCGATACGCTCTCAACTCGACTAAAGTAGGCGGGTTATGTTTGTATTCCATTGCCTAATAGTGTACAATAGCACCAATAATAAGTCATACTATAGACGTTGCAACAACCTCGTATTAATCAGCAGATAAGGGCACGTGAACTTCGTGTCATCGGACCGAAAGGAGAGAATCTTGGTGTTCTCACTCTTGAAGAAGCTCTCAAAAAAACCGAGGAGTTCGGAGGAGACCTGATTGAAATTAACCGTGCAGGTTAAACTCGGCACCGGCGACCACGACCTGATTCTGAAAGCCAAAAAGACCAGCGAGTGGCTCTCGGAAGGTAACCGCGTTAAGGTTGACCTCTTTTTGCCCGGACGGGCCAAGTATCTAGATGAGAAGTTCCTGAAGGAACGAATCGAACGCATGCTTAAATTCGTGAGTGTGGACTACAAAGTCGCCGATCCCGCGAAAAAGAGTCCCAAGGGCATGACCGCTATCATTGAAAGGGCCTAATCTCCCAAACTTGACCAATGTATTTATTTAATGTAGTGTCCACGGCAGACATCAGATCCTTAACAACAAACTCGAAACTCACAAGGAGAAAAAACGCATGAAAAAGATTCTTCTCGTCCACGGCTGGAGTCACGACAACTACACTCGATCAGGATGTACAGACGCGTGGAGTAATCGTTCACACTTCGTGGAAGCGCTCTCGGCGCACTTCGAGGTCGTTCGTTTCAATCTTCCCGGATTCTGTGGGGAGAAGGAGCCGGAACGTCCCTGGTTTCTCTCTGATTTCACTCGGTATCTGGATCAGGTGATTCAGAGGGAGAAACCGGACATCGTCCTCGGGTACTCTTTCGGCGGAGCAATTCTCGTCCACTGGAAGGCGGCATCCGACAACAAGGCAGTCAAGGCATTTCTTGTCTCTCCGGCCATTATTCGCCGGTACGAGAACAAGAGTATCTCTATTAGTTGGTTCAAGACCATCCTGCCAGAAAGACTCATCGTACTTGGCAGAGACTTCTATCTGGTGAGCGTGGTGAGGAATCCCTACTACGCTAAGGCAAGCTCCGTGATGAGAGAGACCTACCGTAACATCGTTGGTCTCGATCTCAGAGAGGACCTGCTGAAAGTGTCGGACGAACTGGTCCTGATCTACGGAGAAAAGGACTCTACTACCCCGCCGGAGCCGGTAAAGGATTTTCTTGCTTTGCGCAAGAGTCATCATAAGCTTCACGTTATCGAGAACGGCGGACACGACATCGCTAACACTCACACCGATGAGCTGGTTTTAGCCATCGTCAACCTGGCCTAGGGAGGACAAGGTGCAAATAAGCGTCGATACCATCCGAGCCATCTGGGGAGCAGAGATTCACAACGTCAGTGAGGGGACATCTTTCACGAGACTCAACATTGCATACATCAAGGAGTTTGAGACAGGCGGTGTTGGGGATGGAAAGGAACTCTACTTCATTGTTTATAAAGACAATCCGAGAGAGGAGGGTTGGTACATCAACGCATTTGATCGTACCAGAAACATCCCGAAACTCAGACAGAGAAGTAACATCGTCTTCGTGGTCGATGGCAGAGTCTCAGACAGTGACATGCACGGATTGAAATATATCCGTGTCCGGGACGTATTTCTTGCGATCGATCAACTACGCGAGCATGTTCTCTCAACTATCAACCCACTGGTGGTGGGAGTCACCGGAAGCGTAGGTAAGACGACAACGGCTACCATGATCCAGAGTATCCTGTCCAGACGGTTTGAGTGCGGACGCGTTTATTCTAAGCGTCTGACTCCACTCAATCTTTCGTCTTGGATAGCGAACTATCTTGGCCCGTCCCATCAGGTCCTCTGCCTCGAGTACTCAATGTATAGGCCTCATCACATCGAAGTGTTGACCCGGATCCTCAAACCACGTGTCGGCATTCTGCTCAATATCAAGAGAGTTCATCTCGGCGTTTCTGGGATCAATACTCTTCTTGATATCATGGTTGCCAAACGACCACTCGTCGAGAAAGCCGAGACGGCCATTCTCAACGCAGACGACCCTCTCGTACTGTCTCTGAAGAGAAGTAGGGACCTCACGTTCTCACTGACTGATCCCAATGTCGACGCTTTCGTAGAAAGCGACGGTGACGAAGTAAGCATGCGTCTGAACTTCACCGGCCAGTCGATTCGATTCAGGCCGTATGTCAGGACTGATTTGTTTTACTATCAGTCGCTGGCCTCGGCTTTAGTCGCTTCGTTTCTCGATGTTTCGCTGGAAGTGGTGTCAGATGCTCTCAACCAGTTCAAACCGGCCGAGAACAGAATCGGGTGGATCACTCTTCGGGGAGAGAAATTTCTCTTTGACGGTGATGTTACTCACGCCGGTCGGATGTCGGCCCTTGCAGAAAACCGATACTCCACATCTATCCTCCTGATCGCCGAGTTTAATTTCGGCGAAGAAAATGTCTCATTGCAGGTCGAGGACCTCTCTCTGATATTCAGCCAGTTCAGCAAGGTGAGAGTTCTTGATAATCAGGTAAATCAGGAAATGCTTTCACGCTACCATATCAAAAATTGCCTGCTAGTTCCTAGGGAGCAATTTCTGTATGGCGTCTCCCGTTTCGAGTTCAAGGTGATCCATTTCGGGACGTACTTCCGCAGATACAAGGATCTGGATCGCCTGTCCACCTTCCTAGGCGCGTGATTCATCACGCGCCTGTTGTTTTATTTTTAAGCATATCTTGGAGTTGCAAAAAAGAAATTCAAGTGGCAAGTACTGGACATCCGGCGAAAAATAAGTAGTATGTAAAACTTACCATGAGCATGAAAACCAACAAGTCTTATGCCAAGCGTCTCAAGGTCACCAAGAGTGGCAAGATTTTGGCACGCAAGTCCGGGCAGGACCACTTCAACGCCAAGGAACGCCGAGCGACAAAATCGGCCAAAAAACGTGATACCGAATTTCACATGAGCAATAAATCAAGAAGTCGCTATTTAGTTAATCTATAATCCAATGACAAGGGTAAAAAAGGGCGTAAACGCACTCAAAAGCAGAAAAAATATTCTCCGCAAGGTGAAGGGTTACAGATACGGTCGCTCAAAGAAGGAGAGGCAGGCAAATGAAGCGATCGTTCACGCCGGTACCTACTCCTTCGACCATCGGAGGGACAAGAAGGGCGACTTCCGCCGCCTTTGGAACGTACGCCTGTCTGCGTATCTAAAACAAAATGGCCTTTCGTACTCACGGTTCATTCCACTCTTGAAGAAAAGAAACATTGCTCTCGATAGAAAAATGCTCGCCACACTCGCCGAGAAGCAACCGGGCATCCTCAAACAGGTTTTAGAAACCGTTTCGCGACCAGAAGCGCAAGGATAGCTCCCAGAGCATCCGATAACAAGTCGTGTATCACATCAAGAGAATACTCCTCCGTAGATTGAGTGAGATCATTGATATACTCGAACACTTCCCAGACACCACCAAGGAGCATCACAAATATAAAACTTAGGAAGATTATTTGCGGTAATGATAATTTGTCTCGCAAGAGACCGGACTCGTAGAAAATATAGAGTGAGAAAAATCCGAGCGAAAATCCTGCCAGAAAATGTGACAGGTTATCGAACCACCAGAAGATCCAGTAGAAATAAAAAGCGGCAGCGATAAAGTGGACAACGACCAAAAGGACCACTAGACCGAAAGCAGTGTATAGAAGTGGATATTTTCTCATTAGATAATTATATCAAACCCTTCGACTTCGCTCAGGGTAAACAAAAAAACTCCGCGAAGTCGGAGTGCTTTTGGAGGGTTATTTTGGTATACCCTAGTTTAAAAACTAGGTGGGTTCCCTCAGTCCGCGACCAAGGTCGCGGACGATTCGGGATCCCTAAAAATATTTTAGCTAGATAATACCTCAAATAACCCTATCGACATTATAACGCATGGAAATCAGAAAACCTGTTGATATCATATAGACTTACCTCCCAAAATATTTCGTAACCTTCTAGTCGACACCAAAGCGCTTGTAATCATGCGCCTTGAAATCACCGAACCAGTGTATTATCTCGTGTCGAGCTTCCTCCGGCGTTTCCGAGGCGTGTATTAGGTTCATCACGGCTCGCTTTTCGCTATTGGCGAGAGCCGGCGAATCGTTTGAGAAATCACCCCGAATAGTGCCCATATCAGCCTGATACGGTAGGGTTAAGCCGGCAATCTTCCTAACCATGTCAACGGCATGCAGACCTTGCACTACTATGCGAACGAGCGGTGCGGATGACATGTAATCTATAACCCAGCTCCTGACCATCTCGCCAATCTCCAATTGGTCAGTGGTACCAAGGAGTGGCTTGGGGTCAATACCGTACTTCTTATAGGTATCAAGACTCTTTTCCCCCAAGCGCTTAATCCATGCCTTGTCCTTTGGATAATGTTTATCAATCTGCTCTGCCGTCGGCAGAAACATCTCCAAAGCCACAATCTTCAGGTCCCTCTGTTCGAAACGCTTGATAATCTCTCCGATTAGTCCTTTTTGCACGCCGTCAGGTTTGATCAAGACAAAAGTTTTTTCCTCTTTTAGGTACTTCATCATAAAGTCAGTATTATATTGCCTTTCTCTGTAATTGCAATCGAGTGTTCAAAGTGAGCGCTTCTAGAGCCATCGCGAGTACGGACGGTATAACCATCGGACGACACTCTAATGTCGGACTGACCGACGTTGACCATAGGCTCGAGGGCGATAACGAGCCCCGGCACCAATTTCTCTCCCTTGCCTTCTATGCCGAAATTTGGCACTAAGGGATCCTCATGCACTCTGTATCCGACACCATGGCCAACAAGATCATCCGCAAGAACGAAGCCACTAGGCCGGACGACCTTGCTTATGGCGGCACCTATATCACCGATAGTTCTACCCGGCAAGGCGGCCTCAATACCACGCTCAAGCGCCGTTCTGGTGGTTTCAATGAGTTTTCGTGACTCCTCGTCAATGCTTCCTGCCGGCACAGTGATGGCGGCATCGGTGACAAGACCACGATGCAGGATACCGAAATCAAGAGAGACGATATCGCCTTCTTTTATAATTTTCTCTGTCTCATTTGGTATACCATGGACAATCTCATCGTTTATGGACACACAAAGCGCCGCAGGAAATGGGCGCTTGGCGCCCTGCGGTCTGTATCCTAGAAAGGCCGGTTTGTCTCCGCCCTCTTTGATCAGTCGCCTTGCTTCTTCTTCAAGTTCAAGCGCCGAGACACCGGGCGCCACTTTCGAGACGAGGGCGGAGAGAATCTCCGCGAGTCTCTTACCCCCCTCTCGTAAAATCTCTACTTCTTCCGGATTTTTTAGTTTAATCATAGAACAGAAACTTTTTGCCACAATTCGGCGAAGACTGCGTCCGGTAGCGGTTCACCGTCTATATCAATCACTTTGTTTATGGAACGAAAATATTCTATAGCGGGAGCGGTATGCTCGTAAAAATTTTTTAATCTATTTTGAAAAACTGCCGGATCATCATCTTTGCGACCTTCAATCTTCTGACGCTTACGCAGACGTTCGGCCACTGTTTTTTCAGATACATTGATATGAAGAATTCTAAAATCCCGCCCCAGCCACTCACAAGCTTCGGCAAAAAGCCTAGCCTCTAACTCTCTGCGCCCCACGCCTTCAAAAAGGATTCCATCGTCTGAAGAGAGACCGAGCAGACGGGCGATAAAGAAGTGAGAACCAAACCAATGTGGCAGAAGATCTCCGCTATTCAATACCTTTACCACCTTTCGGCCAAGATCGTTATTTTCTGCGGCCAACTTGCGTAACTCGTCACCTGTGTCACATATGACAAACCCCGTTCTTTGGCTCAAAAAATCAGCTTGCTTACCTTTGCCCGAACCAGGGAGACCCATGAGAACAAAAGTGTTTATCATAGTTTAATATTCCCTCGCCGAGACTTGCGCGTCAATTTTTTTGATTAAATCAATCACTACCGAGACCACGATCAGGAGCGCCGTGCCTCCGATGGCCAGAGCTTGAATGCCCGTCAGGGAGCGCAAAATGAGAGGTAGGATAGCGATAATACCTAAGAAGAGCGCTCCGACCAGAGTCAGTCTGGTAAGAATGCGCGAGATATATTCGGCAGTAGCTTCGCCTGGCCGCACTCCAGGTACAAAGGCACCGGATTTCTGGAGATTAGTGGCGACGGAATCAGGATCGAAAGTAACGGCGGTATAGAAGTAAGTGAAGAAGAAAACCAAGAGAAAGTAGGCAGAAGTATAAAACCAATTGTTCGAGAGCAGCGCTAACACGAAACTAGCGGCATTGGCGATTACTGTCAGAGTCGACTGAGTCAGAAATTGGAAAATCATTTGAGGAAACAGGAGGATAGAGAGAGCAAAGATAATAGGAATAACACCTGCTTGATTGACACGAAACGGAAGATAAGAAGAAAGACCACCATAAACACGACCGCCTCTGACTTGTTTGGCGTAAGTAATCGGTATCGGCCGCTCTGCCTCCGTCACTATCACCACACCCAAGACAACTAGAACGGCGAAAACAAGACCGACGACGTAGATGGGTAGTTGCGCCAGGTCAAAGGTAAAGATAAGTTGACTCACTGTTGTCGGCAACTGCGAGACAATGCCGGCAAAGATAATGAGAGAAACACCATTGCCGACTCCGAACTCTGTGATGAGTTCACCGAGCCACATCAGAAGCATAGAGCCAGCCACAATGACCAGGATATCTACCGCCAAGTGGCTCACCGAGAGCGGTGGCAGAACACTCTGCCCTTGGAGTAGTTTGATGAACGCATAGCCTTGAATCATCGCTAGCGGGACAGTCAAGAGCCGAGAATATTGGGCGAATCGGCGTCGGCCCGCTTCTCCTTCTTCTTGGTAAAGCGCCTTGAGTTTCGGCACCATCACAGTCATAAGTTGCATGATAATCGAGGCGGTGATGAAAGGGCCGACACCGAGCATGACAATGGATAGGTTCGAGAGACCGCCACCGGAAAAGAGATTCAGGAGATTAAGAAACTCACTACCGGCAAATAGACTCTGAAGACGGAGGGTGTCAATTCCCGGGAGAGGAATGATGGCAAATAAGCGAGTAACGGCCAAAATGCCCAGGACAAAAAGAATTCGTTTGCGAAGTGACTGGTCGCCGAAAATCAGTCTCAATTTCTCACTAAGCTTGGACATTTTTCTTTCGGGTTAAGAATTCTTTAAGAGCAGCTCCCCTAAGCTTGGGCTGGAAGGATTTCAAAGATGACTTACCGCGACCGCGGAGTTTCGGTATGCGTTTAATGATATCGCGTAACTCCGGTCGCTTCTTGCGGCCGGCGCGGGCATTCTGACCTTTGGTGCCACGACCCGCCGTTTTGCCACGCGTACCGCCACGACCTACTTGTCGTGCGTATTTCCTCTTCGTCTTGGCTTGGAGATTATGAAATTGCATGTTCTTTATAGTCCCCGCCTGCCAAGTCCTGGCGGGCAGGTCTTATTTTAGTGGTTTCAAGTTGCTTAAGCGCTTTTATGGCTACATAGGCATTGTTAGCGCCGTTCTTACTTCTTGAAAGCAGTTTAGCACCTATCTCCCGAAGGCCAGCGAGCTCAAGAACCGTTCGTACGGAGCCGCCTGCGAGAATCCCTTTACCACGAGCTGGCATAATTTTGACGCGTGAAGCGTTAAATTTGGCCTCCACTTCGTGTGGAATGGACATCTCCTTAGTGGTATTGACCGTAATCATGTGCTTCTTGGCATCACGAAAAGCTTTCTCTATAGCAAGCGGTGTATCTCCAGCCTTGCCCTGGCCCACGCCCACAGACCCCTTTCTGTTGCCCGCCACTAAACAAACCGAGAAACTGAAGCGTCTGCCGCCAGCCATCACGCGAGTAACACGTCGGAGACTAACAATTTTTTGCTCAAATTCCGGTTTAGTGCGGGTGTCACGTATTTAGTATTTAGAATTTCAGCCCGGCTTTACGCGCACTTTCGGCAAGAGCACGGATCTTGCCTGTGTAAATATAGCCACCGCGGTCAAAGACTGCTTTTTTAATCTTCTTAGCGTACGCTTTTTTAGCAATTTCTGCGCCTACCTCGAGAGCATCTCTACCCTTCGCGGAAGCAAGAGTCGCCGCCCTGTCGTCATCGATAAGCTGGGCATAGATGGCCGTGTTTGATTTGAAAACGCAAAGACGCGGACGGAGGGCGGTACCGGAAATTTTTGCCCGAATTTTTCTATGCTTTCTGTCGCGCGCGCTCTGCATTATACTAATTTTTTACCCTGCTTACGCTTGACTACCTCATCACTGTAACGCATACCCTTACCTTTGTAGGGCTCCGGCGACTTCCACGAACGCAGTTTGGAAGCGAACTGACCGACCTCTTCCTTGTCCGAGCCGGATATGGTTATGACATTTTTCTCAGCGGTGACTTTGAGACCCCCGGGAATTAAGACAACGACCGGATGGGAGAATCCGAGTGCCAGAACAATTTTACTTGCCCCGTCCTTGGCGGGGTCGTCTTTAACTTCAGATTTAAACCCGATACCTTCAAGAATGAGTTTCTTTTCAAATGGTTTGTTGACACCGGAGATCATATTGGTCAGGTGCGAAGCGTAAGTGCCCCAAAGAGCCCGTGATTCCAGGGTCATTTTTTTAGGGTTAACGCTCACTTCATTACCGCTAATTTTGACCTCGATAATCGGGTGAAGGGGTCGGGTGAGTACGCCAAGTGGCCCTTTTACCGATACAGAACTGCCTGAGATATTTATCTCAGTCTTCTCCGGTAGGGTGATAATTTTTTTACCGATTCTGGACATAAATATAAATTACCAGATAGAAAATAGAGCTTCTCCTCCCAGTTGAGATTTTTTCGCCTTGATTTTCGGTATACGATTTTCCATGAAAAGATCTATGGCTAACACCTTTCTGCCCTTTTCAGATTCAGTCTCAACATCTTTAACGAAGTGTTCTTTTTTCAATACCTCGACTATGGAGTGCTTGAGCTTGGAATAAGGGATTAACACACGATCATGGCCGGCACTGCCGGCATTCTTAATCTGTATAATCATGTTGGAAATCGTATCCATATCGATTACCAAGAAGACTTCTTAACGCCCGGAATTTTACCTTCATTAGCAAGCTCTCTGAAACAGATGCGACAGAGATCAAAGTCGCGCATGTAACCACGTCCCCGGCCACAACGGAAGCAACGCGAAGTCGCCCTAGTAGAGAACTTGGGTTTCTTTTTCGACCGTGCAATTACTGACGTCTTGGCCATAAGAAATAAAAAGGCCTTCTAAAGCCTTCCTCGCAGTTTATCATAGAGATTACTCAGATTCAAGCGTTTCTCTAAGCCGTTATTTCTTAAACGGAAAACCGAGATAGGTGAGCAAAGCACCACTTGGACACGGCGTGTCCAAGTCAGTCACAGCCATAGTAAAAGGGCAGGCGCAATTGCGGTCCTGCGCCCGCCCTTTGTAATTCCGACGTCCCCTGGGATAGCTACAGCCCGCCCCTATTGAGAACGATCTGAAGCAGATCCCGGAAGGCATAGTACTCGGGATTGATGAACATCTGGATGGAATAGGCGACGTGAACTGACGCCCAGACCCCGAAGACGATTACTTTTATTTTTGTCAACCAAAAAACAACCAGTCTATTTCTTAAACGGAAAGCCAAGATGAGTAAGGAAAGCGAGGACTTCTTCTTTGGACTTGGCGGTAGTCACGATGGTCACGGCCAGACCGAAAATGTCTTTAAGTTCTTCGTCCGAAGTCTCGGGGAAAATGTTGTGCTCTTTGATGCCCAAAGTATAATTGCCCATCTCATCGACTGCATCAGGAGAGATACCACGGAAGTCCTTGGTACGTGGTAGAGCAAGGTTCACCAGTCTATCTAGAAAGTCAAACATGCGCGAGCCGCGCAGAGTGACTTGATAGCCAACAACGTCCCCTTGTCGAGATTTGAAGCTAGCGATCGAAACCTTGGCGCCGCGAGGGGCCGGTTTTTGACCAGTGATACGAGCCAGACGATCTTCGACTACTTTGAATTTAGTCTTATCTTTGAATGAACCTACCCCAGTAGAAACTACCACCTTTAATATCCTGGGCATCTGCATAAGGTTTTTATAACCTGGGAGCGTTTTTACTTTTTCTTTTATTGTTAATTGTTTTTTGTTCATTGTTTCTTGACATTCGAGACATGGATAGGAAAGTTCTTTTCTATGATCGTGCCCTTGGTATCACTCTTCTTCGAACGCTCGTGGACCTTCTTAGTATTGACCCCTTCCACCAAGACCTGATCTTCTTTAGGAAAGGCCCGCAAGATTTTACCTATCTTGCCTTTGTCTTTACCCGCTAAAACGATTATATTGTCTCCCTTTTTTACATGCATTTTTGTTTCTAGGTTCTAGGTCCTAGGTTCTAGGGACTAGCTTTTGCTAACACCTAAAACCTAACCCCTAGTAGCTAACTCAGACTACTTCTGGCGCTAGGGAAATAATCTTCTGAAACCCCGCTTCACCAATCTCTCTCGGAACCGGGCCGAAAACCCGCCCAGCCAATGGCTCTTTCTTGGTATCATCCAAAATGACTACGGCGTTTTCATCAAAACGCACATACGTGCCATCCTTGCGGCGGAAAGGCGCCCTTTGCCTCACCACTATTCCGTAAAGGATATCCTTCTTCTTAACCTGCTTTCTGGGTTCGGCTTTCTGCACCGAGAGCACCACCAATTCCCCGATGCAAGCTACGCGCTTTTTAGAGCTTCCGAGAACCTTGAAGACACGCCCGAGCTTGGCTCCGGAATTGTCTGCAATTTGGACAATAGATTGCGGTTGAATCATGACTTAAGAAATTAGGAGTTTGAAACTCTTTTCCTTCGATATTGGCCTAGTTTCGATAATCTGCACTTTGTCACCAATCTTGGCGGTGTTGCCAGCGTCATGGACCTTAAATTTCTTACGCTTTCTTATGAATTTGCCATATCTGGGATGTTTCTCGTAACGCTCGACTGAAACCACGATGGTATCTTTCATTTTGTTTGAAACTACCGTACCAGAAAGTATTTTTTTCATTTTATTTTGTTTAGCTCCGTCATGATACGAGCGATATCTTTTCTCATACTTGCCCCACCTTTAACATTGCGAGTTTTGGAACCAGTGGACCCGAATCTTACCTTGCGCAAAGCTTCTCGTCTCTCGCCGAGAGCCTTAATCAAATCTTCCCTTGATTTATCTTTATAACTTGTCTTTTTCATATCTGTGTACTGTGTACTGTCTACTATTTACTATCTAGCCACTACTTTAGTTTTAACCGGCAGTTTAGTGCCCGCCTTGCGAAGCGCTTCCCGAGCCCCGGCTTCATCCACCCCGTCTACCTCAAAAATTATCCTGCCGGGGAGGACCGGCGCGGCGTAACCCGCGAGATCCCCCTTGCCTTTACCAAGCTTTACTTCCGCAGGCTTAGTGGTATAAGGCATGTCCGGGAAAATACGAATCCAGAAGCGTCCGGTCTTGCCTACAGAGCGAGAGAGAACCTTCCTAGCAGACTCAATCTGGTTAGAGCGGATACGGGCGGGACCGAGCGCTTTTAATCCATACGAGCCAAAGGCGACCGAGAGTCCACGGGTGGCCACAGAAACCCTCGAGGGATTTCTCCTCATAGTATGCCACTTTCTGTATTTAACTTTCTTTGGAAAAAGCATAATGGTTTATTTTCCGCCACCCGGACTGGCGGATCCGCCTACTTTGGCGGAGAAGATATCGCCCTTATATATCCAGACCTTAACCCCGATAGTGCCGTAAGGCATCACTGCTTTGGTAAGCGCATAATCAACGTCGGCGCGCAGAGTCTGGAGAGGAATGCGGCCGAGCTTGCGATCTTCCGTCCTACTCATGGTGGCACCACCCAGACGACCAGCCAGAAATATGCGCACCCCGAGCACATCGCGGTTAGCCATGACCTTTTCAAGCATTTGCTTCATCACCCGCCTGAATGGCAAACGTTTCTCAAGACCCTCGACTATCATCTGTGACACTATGGCAGCATTGGTCTCGGCCGATTTAATTTCCTTGATGTCGAGTCTGACATCTACTTTTTCTTCCAGTAGCTTGTGTTTCAAAAGGAGCGACTTAATTTCTTTGCGCAGTAAGTCCGCTCCGTCGCCTTGCCGACCGATAATCATACCGGGACGAGAGGAACTTACAATGACACGCAGAGCCTTTTCGCTTCTTTCGATCTCAATATCCGCCACGAATAACCCTTTAAGTTTCTTTTCCAAATACTGCCGAATCAAGATATCTCCGCGTAAAGCATATTTATATTTTCCCTTCGGTGCAAACCAGCGCGATTTCCAATCCCGCAGAATGCCTAGACGATGTGAATATGGGTGTACGGTATGAGTCATAAATTAGGTTCTAGGGGCTAGCACCACACTGACGTGGCTAGTACGCTTCCTGATAGGATTAGCCATGCCTTTCGAACGTGGTCGGCGACGGTAGAGGGTGGCACCCGCGTCCACTCTGATTTCCTTAATCACCAGATTCTCTGTGGGTAAAGAGAGGTCCTTGGCATTTGCCAAAGCTGAAGCCAAAAGTTTCTGAAGAGGTAAGGCGGCGCGCTTGGGAATAAATGAAAGAGTGGTGATAGCATCTTCGACTCTTTGACCACGCACGGTATCAGCCACCAGACGCACTTTACGCGGGGACTGTCTGTAGTTTGATAATGTGGCTTTTGCTTCATTCATAAATCTTAAATCCTGAATCTCAAATCTACTTTTTCGCCTCCGTCGCCCCTTTAACCGCTTTGGCGGCAGCGATTTCAGTCTCCTTCTGCTTCTGTTCAAGCTCTTTTTGCATCTTGCCACCATGCCTCGTGAATTTACGCGTCAGTGAAAACTCACCGAGGCGGTGCCCAACCATGTCCTCGGTGACGAATACTGCTATATGATCCTTGCCGTTGTGCACCCCGAAGGTGAAGCCGACCATCTCCGGCGCAATCTGGCAGGCTCGCGACCATGTTTTAATTACCCCCGCTGTGGTGGGACTCTTTCCCTCTAACTTTTTAAGCACACGAGGGTCAACGTATGGGCCTTTTTTAGATGATCTAGTCATTTTTCAAACTAAACAAGCTCCTGCGAGCTGTGCGAGATATGGTATAGAAATTAGGTGCTAAAGTCAAACAAATGCAAAACCCCCTCGCGAGAGAGGGCTTTGGGAAATTACGAAACCACGTAGGTATTATCTAGCTAAATAACACCCGAAGATTAACCGTGATTTTTACCACTCATTTCTCCACGAAGCTTTTCAATAAAGCGAGAGGCCGCTTCCTGTCCGCCGAGACCGAAGGAGAGGCCGAGAGCAAGGGAGACCGCGATGACGATGCCGGTAAAGAGAGTTTGGCTAAACGTCGCGGCGATACCAAGTTGAGAGAGCGCCACGAGAATGGCAAAAACCCAAATAGCCCACTTGGCAATCGCGCCAACGAAATGCGCGGAATCTATGCCAGCTGTCCTTGCCGCGGTGACAACAACACGCCCGGTGACATCACCAATAACGCCAGCCACCAGAAGAACCAGGACCGCAGCGAGTACGCGTGGAAGATAGCCAAGCACTACGTCTTGAAGAAAGAGGTTAACTTGCGAAAGGCCTAAAACATCTAGGGCCGCCACCAGAAATATGACAATCACAAACCACTTCACCAGACCTCCAACGAATGCTCCGGAATCGAGATCAATGCCTCCGCGACGCACGAACGACTCGAATCCCGCTTGACGAAGGGCGTCGTCAACTTTCAGAGACTTGAACACCTGCCAGATTGCCCGGCCAAAAAGCGCACCGACTAACCATCCGAGGATAAGGATGATTATAGCAACGACAAGGTTCGGGACGAAACCAACCACTCCCACCCAGAGATTCTGGAAGGAAAGGGTTAGAACTTCTCCCCATGTATTTAATAACATATGTTCTTAGACTTGATATCTGTGCGAATGCACTTAGCTTCTAATCATTACCACTCTTAAAAGGGGTATGCCGTCTATTATACACCCGATCAATAGAGCAACTTAAAGACTGTGGATAGCCCTATCCCGCGTATTCTGAATTTAGCGCGAACCCATTTTGAGCGAAATTATTAGCCCAGCGGGCATAGATCAATGAACCAGGCGGGTCTTAACGTACTTTCCAATCTCTTGGGCCTTTTCTGTGAAGATTACATATGTAATATCCCACCATAGGTGCATTTTTATTTCTATGTAATTTCCTCCGAGTCTCGCAAATCCGACGGATACATCTTTTATGTAAGTTTCTCCTTCGTCTGCGATTGCTGAGATACTGGGCTTCATACTGTACTTTTCTTGAACCTCATCATAATAAAGACTTAGCGCACGTCTAAAGTTTACTCTGGGGAAATCGGAAGAAGGTATAATTATCCTTTGGTTAGTTACAACGAACGCACTTTGGATAATGTCTCGCAGTAGTAAAGGAAAGAAAAAGAGTTTTTTTGATATGACGGGGTTCATCGAAAGCCATGTGACTGGTTCGAAAAAAATAATTTCTTCACCCTGCTTCAAATGTATTTCTTCTATTAACTTCTCCCTTTTCCTTTGCCCAGACTTAGTTATCAACTGTCCTCTTGTTACCAACAAGGCAACAGCACTTACAATAATTGGGAGAATGAACCAAAAGATAAAACGATAGTCTCTCGTAGAATACAGGACACCAAGTGACACAAGAACGAGGGGCGAACTGAGAAAAACACAGAGGAGCCAACTTCTTGGAATAAAAAACATATTTTTCCGCTAATTTTTACTGATATTACAGTAGCTTGAAATTAATATAAATGCAACTGGCCGCCGAGGCGGGATTATAACCCCAATTTATTAAGAATTTTCTTGTGCTGATAGTCCAGAATATCTTTGATCAGTTTGTCGTAGATACTCAAACGATATTGGAAATCAGTAGTCTCGAAGGCGGCATAACGCAGTTCCTTGCCAAGTTTGGCCTCGATAGAGGATATGATTGACGAAAGCTTGGCTGCTTTGAGATGATCTCCCACTACGAGAATATCGACACGAGAGTCACGGTCATGCAAAAAAACGCCGGAGATCAAGATGAGTTTGATATTACCGGCACGAGAAATTTTCTTGATGATCTCTTTCTCCGTAATAGGAGAGGCATCTATCAGAAAATTCTCAATCGCCGGAAGATACGAATAGGCAGAGTCAAGCAGGAAGCCCTTGGCGCGCTGTTTGATCAGACCGGCCTTGGTCAAAATACGAAGTTCGCGGCGGGCTATACTAGGCCTCTCTTTGGCACGGCTAGCGACTTCAGCGGGGCTGAATGTCAGGCCTGGGTTAAAGATAAACAGACGCATAATCTTGACTTTAGCCTCTCCACCGAAGATGTGAGAAACGGATTGCATGCCCCTATCTTACTACTTGAGTGTTACTTTACCACCGGCTTCTTCAATTTGTTTTTTGAGCGCCTGTGCCTCTTCTTTCTTCATATCTGCCTTAAGCATGGAAGGGGCAGCATCTACCAAATCTTTAGCTTCCTTGAGGCCAAGACCAAGAACCTCTTTGACCACTTTGATGATGGCAATCTTGTTGGCGCCGCTGTCAGTGAGTTCAACCGACGCTGTCGACTTCTCTTCTTCGACGGGACCTGCCACTATCGGGCCAGCCGCCGCTACTGCCGTAGCCGAAACGCCGAATTTGTCCTCAAAGACTTTTACCAGCTCGTTTAATTCGAGGACGGACAGGGTCTCGATTTCGCTTACAATCTTTGCAAACTTGGCTGGAACTTCCACTTTTGCTTCTGGTTTTACAGTTTCTTCCATTTTATTTAATTTTCAATTTTTAATTTAGAATTTTCAATCAATTTTTAATTTTCAATGATCATTGTAAATTTAATGAAAATTGAGAATTATAAATTGATAATTATTACGCTTTCTGTTCTGCTATTTGCCCAAGCGCAATGACCCAGCGCTGTATTGGAGAATTGATAATGTTGACGAACTTGCCGCGAAGCACCTCCAGAGTGGGAATCTTGGCGACCTCTTCCATTTCGGCCGCCGTCATAAAACGACCTTCGAATACTCCACCCATAATCTTGAGGCTCTCCGGAAACTTTTTCTGGAAACCGTAGACCCCACGGGCCGGAGCGACCGGATCTTCTCCCCACGCCAGCGCCAATTCACCCTCGAGCACGGGCTCTACACCCTTGAACCCTTCCTCAGCGAGGGCTCGCTTCGTCAGGGTCTTTTTGGCAACTGTGTACGAGACGCCTTCAGATTTGAGAGCACGGCGCATTTGAGTTACATTCGCCACATTTAAGCCGCGAAAATTAACGAATACCAAAGACTTGGCATCTTTAAACGCTTTTTTCAACTTCTCAACAACTTCTCCCTTTTTAGCACGAGTGATAGCCATAAGTTAGGTGCTAGCTTCTAGGGACTGGCGACTAGCTTGTAATGCGCACATATAAGGACAAGAGAATACGATCTCGGCGAGTCTCATGTCCCTAGAAGCTAGTCCCTAGCACCTAGAAGCTGCTCACTGTCTTTGACCTTATGGGAAATACTTTACGGGTTTATAAAAATAAAGCAAGCAATTACCTCTTCCCCACTTTGCGGCGGTTGATGATAAATTTGTTTGAATATTTTATTTTCTAACAGGAGTAACTTCAAAAGTATCATGATCTTTTTCAAATTTAATCTTAAACATTTCAAAGAAAGTTTCTTGCCCGAGTAAAATATCCACATTATTACTGTCAACATACCACGCCGGTACTTCAATTTCCTTATCTTCTATTTGTTTTATTTTGAATCGAAAAGTTGAAACGTAGACAAGTACTGTCCCATTTCCAACACCTAAAATATTCCTTGTGTTTTTCTCATCTAGTTTCACTCCCAGAA
>Ga0075964_115_pt1 | contig 15260 bp, 16 predicted proteins | sample RifGroA2_FD_67990 | JGI IMG/M metagenome (GOLD analysis project Ga0075964, IMG submission 67990) | Parcubacteria bacterium GW2011_GWA2_45_15
ATCATTTGACATCTCGACGAATCCGAAACCTTTGCTTCTGCCGGTCATGCGGTCAATGATAATTGACGCAGAGGAGACAGATCCAGCTTTAGCGAACAAGTCGCTTAGAGCTGCTTCTGTCGTGGAATAAGGAATTCCGCCGACGTATAGCTTTGTTGCCATTTAACTTTAACTTAACTTCCAGCCTTTTAGTAAATCATGTAAGCGCCGGACCTATCTCATCGGAAATGCTCTCAACGAGACCTGCCCGCCATCGCTACCTGTAGCAGGCGGGACCTTACATACCCCCATTATAGTCGATAACCTTAATTGTGTCAAACTTCCTTCGATTGTTCTTTTTTAAACCACTTCTTTAATTTATCCCAAAATAAAACTCTCACTCCTAATATTTCCAGACCTAGTACCAAAAGAAACCCCACCGGTGTCAATGGAGTAATGATAGAAATTAAACCAATAACAACCAACATTACGCCAATAGTCTTTCTAATTTTTGGATTTTCAGCCCAGACTTTTTTAAGAGATTCTTTTATTTTCAAGCTTTTCAAAGATTGACAGTCACTCGCAAGAAGGTGGCAGGTATTGAAGTGCTACCGTCAGTGCTCTTGTTTTGCGCTTTCGCCAGTTCCAAAAGTTGACTGTGGAGCTCTGCCACTTTTCCGCTCTTTTGAGCCGCCTCGTATGCGTTTATCGTTGGGCCATAGAATCGTTCCAATAATTCGATGAAATGTGTCGGGCTTTTGTCCGGCGATATGAAGTAATATGTGTCTTTGACCATGGATATATTCTCCTTGGGCACCCCGGCCTGACCAAAACGCTCGATGATGTTCGCGTCCACACCCCACGTCATCGGACTGATGAAGCCTTCAGGAGGGGGCGGCATAAACGACGAGCTTATCTTCAACAGCTGTGACACGAATGAAGTTGGATCATTTGGGATCCAGTTACCCATTACAATGCGACCACCCGGTTTTGTGACTCGGACCATCTCCTTGGCGACGTCGAAAGGCTTGGGAGCAAACATGGCGCCGAATACAGAGAGGGTCAAATCAAACAAATGGTCGTCAATCCCTTCCAGGTTGCTAGCATCTCCCTCTTGAAATGTCAGTCGGTTGAGACCCGCCTCTAGAGCCCGTTTGTTCCCGGCGTCAACGAGATTCTTGGCAATGTCGATTCCAACAACTCGAGCCCCCAAAAGGGCTAGGGGAACCGCCGTAGTGCCATCTCCGCAGCCAAGGTCTAAAACCCGCAACGGCGTCGTTATCTCGAGAGACTTAACGAGTGCTTCTCCAGATTGACGCATGAAAGCGGCAATCTCGGTAAAGTCACCTTTCTCCCATAATGCTTTGTTTGGATTCATTTTTTTTATTTTTTAGTCATTAATTATAACAATTTTTCTATTGGGACATCAACTGCTTCATTTCCTGTCTGGCGGAAGCGGAGAGATTTGAACTCTCGGTGGGTTTCCCCACGCCACGTTTCCAACGTGGTGCACTAGACCACTATGCGACGCTTCCTTGATAGAGAGCATACTAACTCAATTTTCTCTCTTTTAGAATCTTATCGGAGACTCCTATCAGAGCCCTGACTCTTTCTTCCACAGGCGGATGGGTCATAAAAAGTTTATGGAAACCGGAAGTTGACTGTACCCCGAAGGGGTTGGCGATGAAGAGATGAGCTGTCGCGTTGTTCGCTGACCGCATCGGTACGGAAGTAGCGCTAATTTTTTTCAAAGCGCTGGCCAGCCCTTCCGGGTAGCGAGTCAAGAGTACGCCAGTAGCGTCAGCCAGAAATTCGCGCTTGCGCGAAATGGCCAGGCGGATAAGAGTGGCGGCAATTGGTGTGAGGATGGCTAGGACGAGGCCGATCACCAACAAGATTGCTCCTCCATTATTGTTTCGACTACGATTGCCGCTCCACAACTGCGAACGGAGAAAGAAATCTGATAACAGAGCCACAAAGCCCACCATCACCACTACCACGGTCGAGAGCAGCATGTCGCGGTTACCAATGTGGGAAAGTTCGTGAGCTACCACTCCTTCAAGCTCGTTTTTATCAAGAATCTTTAACAGGCCGGTCGTGACTGCTACCACCGCATGTTTCTTGTCCCGCCCGGTGGCAAAAGCGTTTGGCGCCGCGTCATCCACAACGTAGAGTCGAGGCATGGGAAGTCCCGCGGTGATAGAGAGATTCTCGGTGGCATTCCAGAGATCGAAGTATTCTTGTCGCGTGGCTGGCTTGGCCTTATGGAGTGCAAGCACAATTTTATCAGAGAACCAATATGAAAATACGTTCATGAAAACCGCTAAGAGAACTGCTATATAGAGAATACTCGTATTGCCATAAAAAATCGATATGAGCCAGCCGAGAATAATAACAATGACAAAGAAAAGTGCCATCAATATCCAGGTCTTCCAGATATTACTATCTTGGTGAGTATAGATATTTGCAGACATTTAGAACTTGACCTCGACAGGGCTTCTAGCGGCTGACTCTTCGAGTTCGAAGAATTCCATTTTAGAAAAGCGGAAGGCACTGGCGATAATATTGCTTGGGAAAGACTCGATTTTGGTGTTGAGATCGCGAACGTTGGTGTTGTAGAAGCGGCGTGCCGCTTGAATTTTGTTTTCGGTATCAGAAAGTTCTTTCTGAAGTTCAAGGAAATTCTGGTTCGCCTTTAAATCCGGATAAGCTTCGGCCAGAGCAAAAATTGATTTGAGTGCGCCGGTGAGCATATTTTCTGCTTGACCTTTCTCTGCGAGAGAGCCCGCGCCCATAGCTGCGGCTCGAGCTTTGGTCACATTTTCAAACACGCTTGATTCATGTATGGCGTAGCCTTTGACGGTATTGACGAGATTGGGAATGAGATCGTAGCGACGCTTGAGCTGAACATCAATATCGGCCCAAGCTTCTTTAGCTCTATTGATAAAACGAACGAAGCTATTGTAAGCAAAAATAATCCAAAGAATCACCAAAGCAATAACCGCTAAAATAATGAATATAGGTGACATGCTGATATTATAATACCATTAGCGTCGATTGAGGATTTCTCGGACTTTTCCCGTAATCTCCTCAACCATGCTGTTCGCTTTGACGAGGTAAGCCTCTGCGCCTAACTCCATGCCACGCTGGATCTCCTCCTTACTTCCCAGATTGGAAAGAATCAGCACGGGAATCGATTTCGTTGATTCTTCTTGCTTTAATTTCTGCAAGATGTCGAAACCGCTTATTCCTGGCAAAACAATATCGAGCAACACAATGCTCGGTTGTTCCGCCTGAATGCGTTCAAATGCTTGCGTTCCGTTCGTCACAGAAACGATAGAGAATCCCTCTTTGATTAAATGCGTGGCTAGAATACTCGACATGAGCGAGTCGTCCTCGACAAGTACTATTTTCCTCTCTTTTTTCTCCTCCTTGTCCATTCCTATATCATAACACCCCTAGTAATCCATTGCAGCACCTTGTCCACCAGATGGCAGCGTTTCTTCCTTCGGTTCGTCGGCGATAGCCACTTCGGTGGTGAGAAGAATAGCGACTGCAGAAGCGGCGTTTTCCAGAGCGCACCTCGTTACTTTAACCGGATCGATAATGCCTGCTTCAAACATATCTCCCACAAAAGTGTCGGCTAAGGCGTCATAACCAGCGTTCGCCTCGCTCTTAAGCACTTCGGCCAGCACGACACCATCCTCTTTGCCTGCATTTCTAGCAATTTGTCGAAGCGGCTCCTTGAGTGCTTCTAAGACAGCCATATAGCCAGCAGCGAATTCAGCTGCCTCGGCGTTTTCGTGGGCGGATTTTGCCTCCTTTGATTCTTTGTACTTAGCCTCGATTTTCTTCGAAACCTTTGCCAGAGCACTGCCGCCGCCGGCGACAATACCTTCGGCTATAGCCGCTTTGGTAGCATTGACGGCATCTTCAATTTTAAGCTTGAGATATTTCATCTCGGTTTCTGTAGCAGCGCCAACCTTGATGACGGCCACTCCGCCCGTGAGTTTACCGATGCGCTCGTCAAGCTTTTCTACATCAAATTTCGAGGTGGTATTTTTTCTTTGAGTACGTAAGCTCTCTACTCTCGCCTCTATCTCCGACTTCTTGCCTTTTCCTCCCACAATAATCGTACTGTCCTTGGTCGAGACTACTCGCGAGGCCCGGCCCAGCATCGCCAGTTCCGCATTTTCAAACTTGATGCCCAATTCTTCCGAAATCATTTTAGCTCCGATGGTCGCGGCAATGTCTAGAAGCATCTCCTTCTTTCTGTCACCGTAACCGGGCGCTTTGACTGCCAGCACGTTGAAACTGCCGCGAAGTTTGTTCACTACAAAAGTCGTCAGCGCTTCCCCGTCCACGTCCTCGGCAATAATCACCAAGTCTTTCGAGCCCTTAGCCGCTAATTTTTCCAGAAGCGGTAGAATATCTTTGATAATCGAAATTTTTTTGTCAGTCACGAGAATAGCCGGGTCGCGATACTCCGCCTCCATACGCTCGGCGTTGGTAATCATGTAAGGAGAAAGGTATCCTTTATCAAATTCGAGCCCTTCGACTATTTCCGAATCAACACCAAAAGTTTGTGACTCTTCAACAGTGACGACACCGTCCTTGCCAATCTTCTTAACAGTCTCGGCGATAATAGCACCGATTTCTGGCGACTCAGCGGCAATAGTAGCTACTTGTCTAACTTCATTATCTGCTTTAATCGGTTTACTCATTTTCTTGAGCGTCTCGATGGCGTCGCGCGTGGCTGTCTCGATGCCTCGGCGAATACCCATGGAATTTGCCCCTACCAGAGACTTCCGGAAACCCGTCTCGACTAGCGCTTGAGTAATAATCACCGAAGTAGTGGTGCCATCGCCCGCGGTCTCATTGGTTTTAGACGCCACTTCCTTCACAATCTCGGCACCCATGTTTTCAAACTTATCTTTAAGAGTGATGTCCTTGGCGATAGTCACGCCGTCGTTAGTGACAGTAGGCGCGCCGTAGCCCTTGTCCAAAACCACATTTCTGCCCCGGGGTCCTATCGTAATCTTGACTGCATTGGCCACTTTATCTACTCCACGCTTGAGCGCTTCGCGAGCATCTTGATTAAAGAGAATTTGTTTTGCCATGAAAGTTTATTTGATAACTGCTAAAATACTATCCTCTTTCAAGAGATAAAGTTCTTCGCCATCCTGTTCAACTTCGTCATATCCATACTTGGAAAATATGACAACGTCGCCGACTTTGATTCGTACTGGCACTAATTTGCCGTCCACCCACTTCCCTTCCCCAACCGCCAAAACTTTTCCTTGGGCGGATTTTTCTTTTGAAACAGTATCGGGAATGATGATACCGTAGTGATTTCCTTTACTGCCCTTGACCTCATCTTCGGTAAAAGGACGCACCAACACCCTGTCACCAAAAGGCTTGATTTGCGCTTTTGTTTCCGCCTTTTCGGCGGATCGCCGATGAGGCGATTGAATAGTTTTTTTCTGCATATTGTTTGAAATATTCTTAATTGCTCGCACATTGTATACGAAAGATTTCTAAAGTCAAACATTGAGACTAGATGGTTTGCGTCTTCATTCCCAATTGTGCTAATATGGTTTTGTACAGATAATGGCTCAGATTCTTCCCTACATTCAGATTTTTTTGAGTCTCCTTCTCATAGCGGGAGTACTCCTCCAGCGTTCAGAAGCAAGCCTCGGTGCGGCTTTTGGAGGAGACAGTGCGCTAGGAGGGCGCTTCATGCGCCGCGGACTCGAAAAAATTCTTTTCAACGCTACTTTGGTAGTGGCTGCCCTCTTTGCCATCTCTGCTTTCGCGAGCCTACTTCTCGGCCGCTAGTTCGACCCGCCCCGCCGTGGCGGGGCAAGCTCACTACAAGTAAAAAATTTTAAACATCTTTTAACGAGATGAATTACAAAGAATTACGAGCGCTTCTCTTGAGGCGTTTCAGCATGCCAAAAGAACGTTCGATACGCAGGATTTTGCGTTCCTTGACCATAGCAGAAAAAGCTGTCTTCTATTTTCTCGCTACTGTCTTTTTGCTCTCCGGCATTTTCCTTTTATGGAAAGTGAGCGACACTTTTCTCATTGAAGTGCCTTCTCGAGGCGGTACTTTGACGGAAGGGGTGGTCGGCAACCCCCGCTTCATTAATCCGGTGCTCGCGATCTCTGAAGCAGATAAGAACCTCGTTTCTCTTCTCTACTCCGGTCCAGTGCGCATCACTCCAGAAGGCAAGATAGAAAATGATTTGGCCGAGGAAGTGACTATTTCCGATGATCGCCGGACTTATACGGTTCGTCTTCGCGAAGGCGCCCGTTTCCACGACGACACGCCGGTGACGGCAGACGATCTCATCTTTACTATACAAAAAATGACTGACCCAAGCATCAAGAGTCCCAAAAGAGGCAACTGGGATGGAATCACGTTAGAAAAGATTGACGAGAAAACTGTTTCATTTATTCTCAAGCAGGCTTATACTCCATTTATTTACAACCTCACAGTCGGAATTTTACCAAGACATATTTGGAAGAATGTTTCTCTCGATGAGTTTTCTTTTAGCCAGTTCAATACTCTCCCGATCGGTTCTGGACCGTACAAGGTAAAAAGGGTCGAGAGAAACCCTGGCGGCATACCAAATTTATACGAACTGGCTCCCTTCGAAAAGGTATCAGATAAAGTACCGTTTATAAAACATTTAGTTTTTAGATTCTATCCAAGTGAAGTCGCCCTCGTCGAGGCCTTTAACAGTAGTGAGGTAGAAAGTATCGGTGGCATCTCGCCAGAGAAAATACTTGAGCTCCAAACGCTTGATCTCACCAGTCCCAAGGAAGAAATAATCGAGAAAATTCTCGGTGGATATGCTACTGCCATCGCTGGCCCAATGCCGGCTGGTATCTACTCCTGGACAAGTAAGGAAGACAACAAGCTTACGCCAGCCGAGAGGTTGGAGACAGCTAAAGAACTTCTGGCCAAAGCGGGTTGGCAGGCGAACCCAGAGACAGGCATACTTGAAAAGAAATCCTCCTCTGGTACAATGTCTTTGTCGTTTTCAATCTCTACCAGTGACGCTCCGGAACTGCAACAAGCGGCAAATGAGCTGGTCATTGCGTGGGAGAAGTTAGGAGCGAAAGTTGATATTGTAGTCTTCGAGATTGGTGAACTCAACCAAAGCGTTATCCGCCCGAGAAACTTCCAAGCCCTTCTCTTCGGCGAAATAGTTGGCAGAGATGCGGACCTCTACCCGTTCTGGCATTCTTCGCAGAGAGCCGACCCGGGACTTAATATCGCCCTTTACGCCAACAGCCGCGCCGACAAGTATCTCGACAACGCAAGGAGCGCCAATAATCCTGAAGTGATAGAAGAAAATTATAAGGCCTTCGCAAAAGAAGTGGAAGAAGATGTGCCAGCGGTTTTTCTCTACACACCAAGTTTTCTTTACATCGTGCCAGAAAAGATAGAAGCTATCAGTCTTGATTCATTGACGGTTTCTCAAGACAGATTTCTTAGCATCACAGATTGGTATATCGAAACAGACAAAGTTTGGAAAATATTTGTGAATTAAAATTTGAAGAAGCATGAACAATATATTTACGGGAGGCCTGCGGCATAAGAACATTCGAAGAAGGTCGAATGCGCCTTTAGTCGTTAGAAAGCCCCACGACATTATTCCTGCTCTCGGAGACAGTATCAGAATAATCCCGCTCGGCGGGGTGGAAGAGATCGGCAGAAACATGACAGTGATAGAGTTCGGCGAAGATATTATTGTGGCGGACGTCGGCATTAAATTTACCGACTACGAGACTCCCGGTATCGACTATATCTTGCCGAATACCAAATACCTCGAGGAACGTAAAGATCGAATCCGCGCCATTGTGATTACTCACGGACACCTCGACCACATCGGTGCTATCCCTTACGTTATCGACCGACTCGGCAATCCGCCTATCTATACTCGCGAATTCGGCGCCCTCTTAATTCAAAAACGACAGGTAGAATTTCCCCATCTCGCCCCGCTTGATATTAGAATTGTCGACATGAATGACAAATCTATTCCCCTGACCAAAAATCTCAAGGTTCGCTTTTTCGGTGTGACTCATTCCATCCCGGATTCTACCGGCGTAATCATCGAGACTCCTTATGGAGATATCGTCAATACCGGCGACGTGCGTATTGAAAACGAGGATGGTGTGCCAACCGAAAAGGAAGTAGGACAATACAAACTCTTTCACGATCGCAATATCTTACTCTTCGCTATGGACTCGACCAATATCGAACAGCCTGGATTCTCACTACCGGAGTCTTATATTTTAAAAAACATAAATACCATCGTAGCTTCGGCGCCCGGACGAATCATCTTGGCCACTTTCGCTACCCAGGTTGAACGAGTGATTGAATTTATAAAAATGGCCCAGCACTACTCGAGAAAAGTGATCATTGAAGGTCGGAGTATGAAAACAAACGTCGAGATTATCAAACACCTCAATCTTGTCGATACCAGCCACATTATTCCTATAGAAGATATGACCAAATACCCTCCGAACAAGATTATGATTATCACTACCGGCGCGCAAGGCGAAGAGTTTGCCGCTCTCATGCGTATGTCCAACAAGACCCACAAGTTCGTCCGGCTGGAACGCTCTGATACTATTGTTCTCTCTTCCTCTGCTATCCCAGGTAACGAACGCGCCATTTCCAAGCTCAAAGATAATCTCTACCGTCACGACTCAAAAATTATCACCTATATTGACTCGGACGTACATACTTCTGGTCATGGCAAGCGTGGCGAGCTGGAGTGGGTTCATAAGCAAATTCCGTATAAATATTTCATGCCCATTCACGGCAACCATTTCCGGCTTAAGATGCATGCCGAGCTAGCTGCTAGTCTCGGCTGCCCGCGTGAGAATATTATCGTGCCGGATAATGGCAGTATCATTGAGATTCAGGATAAGGGAGCTCGGTTTGTCAAACTGCCGGAGAAAGCACCTTCTGAAGACATGGTGGTAGAAGGTCTTTCTATAGGTGACATCTCGGAAGTGGTCATCCGAGACAGAAAGATGCTTGCGGAAGACGGGATCTTTGTCGTCATTGCCCTGGTCAATGCCAGGACGGGCCGGCTCAAAAAGTCGCCGGACATTATCGCGAGAGGATTTGTCTATCTGCGTGAGTCCCAAGAACTCCTGTCCGAAGCACGAGGTATCATCAGACGCTCGATAGAAGGTACAACTGTGGGCATGAATCCCATTAATTTTGATTACGCCAAGAACGCTGTCACCGAAGATATTTCTCGTTTCCTCTTCCAGCGCACCGCTAAAAAACCAATAGTTATCCCTGTCATCTTAGGAGCGTGATGCGATTTGTATCTATCTTTGGCTCCGTCTTTTTCCTCTCCGTCCATTACGGTGTCATTCTCTATGTTCACTCTTCCTTTTTAAGCGACTTCTTTGAACCAAATACCGTTAGTTTCTTATTACTTCTCGGCACGATCGGCAGTATCATTTTTTTCTTATTTGCTCCCAAGCTCATTAGATCTTTAGGTAAACGAGTCTTCTTCTACTTTTCTCTCATTCTAGTTTTGGCCAGTTCTTCGTTTATGGCTCTAGCCACTACAGCCCTGACAGTTGCGATCTCTTCGATTATCTACTCCTGTCTTATACCAATGACTTATTATTGTCTGGATATCTTTCTTGAGGAAATTTCGACAGACAATAAAACGGGAGAGATTCGGGGCATTTACCTTACTTTCATTAGTCTCGGCGTGGCTATGGGGCCATTTATCTTAGCCCTTTTGGCTACAATGTGGCAAGGATTCCAGCCTATTTATACCGCGGCAGCGCTACTTCTAATCCCGCCAATTTTCCTCGCAATTTTTTCCTTCAAATCAAACACACCCAAGACACATGCGCCCTATCATCACTCTCTTAAGCTACCTTTCGGCGTATGGTGGTGTGATAGAAACATCAGGCGGGTCACATTAGCTCGATTAATACTCGAGTCCTTCTATGGTTTGATGATCATCTATACTCCGATTTACCTCCATCGTGTTCTTGGCTTCGAATGGTCAGAGCTCGGTATTATATTTACTGTCATGCTTCTGCCCTTTATACTTTTTGACTGGATTGGAGGAGAGCTGGCTGATCGATTCTGGGGAGAGAAAGAGTTGATGAGCACGGGTCTTCTTATCACTGGTTTTTCTCTTCTCTTTATGCCATTTATAGGAAAAATATTTTGGGCCTGGATGGTGATACTCTTTATCTCACGCGTCGGTGCCAGTCTGGTCGAGACTATGACGGAAACTTATTTTTTCAAACATGTGAAAGCGGACGACACTGGACTCCTCTCTATCTTCAGATTATCTCGTCCAGCAGGCAACATTTTTGGTATCACTGTCGGCGTCTTGACCCTCAATTTCTTCTCGTATGAAATAATGTTTTTTGCCCTAGCAGTTTTAGTTTTCTTGGGTCTCAGAGAAAGCTTATCTTTAGAAGATACGCTTTAACTAATTTCCATAACTTGGACACGCCGTGTCCAAGTGACTATTTCTATAAGAGCTACTTCTTTTTTCTTATTATAGCCCTAATAAAAGCGGAGAAGAGAGGATGCGGCGCCAGAGGTCGGGCCTTGAATTCGGGATGAAATTGCGTGCCGAGGAAAAAAGGATGAACACTCTCTGGTAGTTCGGCTATTTCGCAGAGTCGTCCATCCGGAGACATACCGGAGAAAATCAAGCCTGCCTTTTTAAGTCTTTCGACATAATCCGGATTGACTTCAAAACGATGTCTGTGCCTCTCGGAAATTTTATTTGTCTTGTATGCTTTAAAAGCAATAGTCTTTGGTTTAAGTATCGCCGGCCAAGCACCGAGCCGCATGGTACCGCCAAGTTTACCATCCTTAACCTTATCTCTTTGGTCTTCCATGATGTCTATGACCGGATATTTGGTGTTCTCATCTACTTCTGTCGTATGAGCACCTTTGAGACTGAGAACGGTCCTTGAGTATTCGACGATTGCCAATTGCATACCGTAACAGAGTCCGAGGTAAGGAATCTTGTTCTCCCTAACAAATTTGATCGCACTGATGATACCTTCCACTCCGGATACACCAAACCCGCCGGGTACGATTACCCCGTCGTAACTTTTAAGCTCACTGACCTTCCGTCTGCCACTTTCATATTCTTTGGCATTGATCCATACGAGCTTAGGCTTGACATTCTGCCAATAGGAAGAAAATTTGACTGCTTCGATGACAGAGACGTAGGCATCAGAGAGCAAGAAGTCTCCGGTGTCGAAATATTTACCGACCACCGCAATCTTAATTTCCCTCTTGGCAGACCTGGTTTTCGAGACGAATTTCCTCCAGGCGGCTAAATCCATTTTGCGGGGCTTGAGGTTGAAGTAACTAAGAATCTTTTCTCCCAATCCGTCTCTTTCGAAGTTTATAGGCACATCATAGACGCTCTCAATATCCGGCGCCGAGATGATATGATCTGGCTCCATGTTGCACCAAATCGCGAGCTTTTCTTTACGCTTTTGGTCTAGCGCGTGCGTCGAGCGCGCCAAAATGATATCGGGTTGAACGCCATAAGAATTCAGTTCACGAACCGCATGCTGTGTGGGACGCGTTTTCATCTCGCCGATCGTAGCGGGTACTGGCAGATAAGAGACCATCACAAAGAGCACGTCCTTCGGGTTCTTCATCTTAGTCACACGCGCCGCGTCTATGTAGAGCGCATTCTGGAAATCACCTATCGTGCCACCTATTTCAATAACTGTAATATCGGTTTTTCCGAGATGGGCAGAACGCTTGATGCGCTCGATAATCTCGTTACGCACATGTGGAATCGCCTCGACGAATCTACCCCCGTAGCCCAAATTGCGTTCACGCTCGATCACCGTCTGATAAACCATGCCGGACGTCATGTAGTCCTCGGGACCAAGTTCGCGTCCCAAGAAGCGCTCGTAGTTTCCCATGTCTTGATCAGTCTCGAGTCCAGAGTCGAGCACAAAGACTTCTCCATGCTCGGTGGGATTCATAGTCCCGGCATCAACATTCAGATAAGGGTCGACTTTCATCAGGTTCACTTTGAAACCCTTGGATTGGAGAATGGCGCCGATAGAGGAAGTGGCGATACCCTTGCCCACCCCACTCATCACTCCGCCCACGACGAAGATATATTTATGTCCCCCCTCCGTTTTCCTCATTCGGGCAATTTTAGCACATTCGGCGGCTAGGACCTTTTGGGGATAATAAAGATAGCGAAGAAGTAGGCTACGAGGCCGGGGACTACACCGCTGAAAATGACTATTAAAAGCCAGATGAGACGCAAGGGCACCGGATCGATATTGAAGTAGTCACCCAAACCGCCACAGATCCCAGCGAAAACCCTATTGGTATGGCTTCGATATAACCTTTTTATTTCCATGTTTGAATTATAGCAGAAGCGGAAAAATATTAAAAAAGGCAACGATTTTATAAAACTGGTTACGGTAGAGAAGTTTTGAATGGTAAATTAAAGAATTTTTTGTTAAATTGAATCGGTTCATGAGCCCAGCTGCGGGATCGTCTAACGGTAGGACTCCTCCCTCTGGAGGAGGGTATCTTGGTTCGAATCCAAGTCCCGCAGCTGGGCTCGGGAATGAGATTGTTCTCTGGAGGCGAGTATCTTGGTTCTCCACCTAATCGGTGGATCAACCGAGGAGGTTGAGAATCCAAGTCCCGCAGCACTTCTTCGCCATCGACCTGCTGGCCGTTGTCTCATCAGTGCCTACGGCCGGCATACAAAAGAGAAGAAGTCCCTGAGAAGTTTTATTTCGAAGGGCAGAATCTTTTATGAGTTATTTTGAGATAGGTTCGGAGTCCTGGGAGTATCGAAAAATGCAAAAAAATAACAAACAATCAGGTAATTCAGGAGAACAAGAGATTGTAAATCTTGTTCCTTGTCCGAATTGCGGAAAGAGTCTAATGAAGTTACCACCTAACTATCCTTTATATGATATTCAGTGTACGGGGTGTTCTTTCCGAGCACAAGTAAAAACTAATCAAAGCAAACCAAAGTCTGTAGTCTTTGGTGCTGGGTGGCAGATCATGAATAAAGTTTTGAAATCAGGATATATGACGCCACCACTTTTTCTTAATTTTAAGTGGATGGAGAAAGATACTCAAAAACAGGAAATAAGATTTTACCCGTTTGTGCCTAAGAAGAATCTCTCGAATTATCGTCTTTCTGAAACAGCCAGACGAGCTAACTATGAGATGTTTACCTATACAGGGATGGACAAGCTCCCATATTTTTTAGTTTATCAGAAGTGATATGACAAGTAAGGATCTAAAAAGAAAATTTAAGTTTTACGAAGACAAGATCAGCTCTCTTTGGAGTAAGAAACAAAGGGTAGAGGCTTTGCTTTATATGAGTCTTTTAGTTGAGCTTTTTGTAAAGGAAGCAATCTTAACTTTCGAGAAGATTATTGAGGGTGCCGCAGTCCAGCATCATGTAAATTTTAATCCGCGCAATCTTTATAGTCGGGAAGATATTGAGAATCAACCTCTTGGTTATCTTATTAAAATACTCAATACATATACAAAAGATAAGGCTCTCATCAAAATGCTTACGCAGTTTTCGAAAACACGAAATAAATGTATTCACAAACTACTCGACCATGAAATGAAAGATGTACATAAAGACCTTAAAGATTTCAATAAATTTTATTACAAGTTAATGATAAAATTGATGCAGCTAAACGTCAAACAAATGGATTTGGTGCACAAATCATTCCATCATATGTGCGATGATTGTTTTAAGAAAATGCTACCAAGGCAAATAAAATTGTAATTCCGAGGAGCATCTAAATGATAGAATAAAAAGTGTCAGAAAAGTCTTACGAAGTCTCGCTGGGTAATATCCGAGACCGATGAGGCCAGCAATTACATTTTTCTTCTTTATAATTAAAATATGTCTGAAAATCATATCGAGGTAGGAATCGGAGTTATGGTATTGAGAGACGGCAAGGTCTTATTATCAAAAAGAAAAGGTAATTTAGGTAAGGGGGAATATTGTTGGCCAGGGGGGAAAATGGAATACGGAGAGTCATTCGAAGATTGTGCAAGACGTGAAGTGCGTGAAGAAACAGGAATGGAAATAAAGAATGTCCGATTCCTTAGGTTGATGAATTTAAAACATTTTGCTCCTAAGCAATTTGTAGATATAGAACTTATTTCTGACTGGGAGAGTGGAGAGGCTAAACTCATGGAGCCAGACAAATTTGAAGATTGGAATTGGTATGACTTAGAGAAGCTGCCGGAGCCCTTATTTTATCCTCAATACAGCTCCATTGAGGCTTACAAAACAGGCAAGAATTATTTCGATAACTAGCTAAAATAGGTTCCAACTTCGTACCCTTCGGCCTTAGCCTACGGGCGAGGCAGATGGCCAGCAAACTTGAGACGGGTTCGGATTCCGAGGAGTATAATTAAAGTACACAATCGCTATGGATGAATTGGTAAAATCTCTTGTGAATAATGGGGTCATCATTTCAGAATCGATACGCCGCGCGTTTGCAAAGGTTGATCGCGCGCATTTCGTACCGAGTGATGTCACTGATCTTGCCTACGAGGATACTGCGTTACCAATTGGTGAAGGTCAAACAATCTCACAGCCATACACTGTTGCATTTCTTCTCGAACTTCTTTCTCCACGAGTTGGCGATCATATATTGGATGTGGGATCAGGGTCTGGGTGGCAAACTGCATTGCTAGCTGAGATAGTTGGTACGAAAGGTCAAGTCTATGCGATTGAACTTATAAGGAATATATATGAGTTTGGTAAAGGAAATTTGGAGAAGTATCCCGAACTTTTAGAAAGGGTGAAGTTATACTGCCAAAACGCGGAATCTGGTTTGCTTAAGGAGGCAGAGGTAGCGGGGGGCTTTGATGGTGTTATTGTTGCCGCAGAGGTCACAGAAGTACCCAAGGTGTGGCGCGCACAGCTCAAGGTTGGCGGCAAATTGGTCTACCCGCAAGGGGGCTCTCTTTATAAAGAAACTAAACTCAAAGGTGGCGAATGGCAAGTTAATCAATACCCAGGATTCGCTTTTGTTCCATTTGTAAATCCGTAGCGCGAGATAAGTTTGGGAAAGTACTGATGAAATCACCAAAATAATGAAATGAGTCAAAAATCTGTTATATGGATAGGAATGTTTGTTGGTTCTGCTATAGGAGGTTATGCGCCTATTCTTTGGGGAGGAAGCCTTTTCTCATTCACCTCCATAATATTGACAGCTGTTGGAGG
>Ga0075964_108_pt3 | contig 14583 bp, 13 predicted proteins | sample RifGroA2_FD_67990 | JGI IMG/M metagenome (GOLD analysis project Ga0075964, IMG submission 67990) | Parcubacteria bacterium GW2011_GWA2_45_15
TTGGTGGCGAGCGTTAGCGAGTGGCGGCGGGGCGGCTTCATTCGTCGGGGGTTTGCCGAAAATGCGTTCGGATTTCGTTCAGGGTGTGGAGCAAAAATGCCCACATTTTTGCTCCGCGACCAGGGCTCGAACCTGGGACATCCTCCTTAACAGGGAGGCGCTCTACCAACTGAGCTATCGCGGAATGTTTAAATCCTTGATTTCAAGAACCTTCTTCCAAATCCAGTCTTGAAATACTTTTCTCTTTTTACCGCTTTTTCTTTGTTTATACAAGCTTCGTAGTATTCCAACACAAGAGGACGTCTATTTTTTGTTGCAGTTACTTCACCAACATCATGTTTTCTTATCCTGTTTTTGAGATCATCAGTCCAACCGATGTATAAATCTCGATCTCTTGTGCTTCTCAAAACGTAAGTGTAATACATTTGAGCTTATCGCCCCGCCCGCAACGCCTGAGCAAGCTCATGCTTGCGATGGCGGGCGGGGGAATAATGGTAGAATAATAGTGGGTTTTTAGACATTAATCAAATACTTATGAGTTCAAAAGCGTATTATTCGACTACCGGTGTCATTTTCCTCGTTATCGGTGTTTTGCATCTATTGAGGGTATTGAATAGCTGGCCAGTAAACATAGGCACTTTCGTAGTACCAATGTGGTTAAGTTGGGCCGCTGTTATTGTAGCCAGCTATCTTTCATACCAAAGCTTGAAGAAAAAATAATAGGATCGCATTATCAGTGCTAGAATAGGAGAGTGAAAACATTTAGCCGCTATAAATTGTATCTTCAGCCGGCCCTTTTGATTTCTGTTATCGTGGCTCTGTTTCTCGCTGGTTATGTAGCTTTCGAATATCGACTCCTGGGCGATGAATTAAGGATTTCAGAAGAAGAGAATCTGGAAATCAGCGCTCAATTAGAAGAAGTTAGAAAAGACAGATTTGATCTCTCGGAGTTGTCGAAATATCAGCAATTCATAATTGACTCATTCACAGGTCAGATTAGTAGTATAGGCAATACTGTCGGTACGCTTGAGAAACTTGCCCAGACGGACAAAGAGCTTCTGAAAAAATATTCGAAAGTCTATTTTTTGAATGAAAATTACGTTCCCGCCAAGCTTACCCAAGTGGAGAAAATCTATACCTTCGATGGAGGCGAGAATTTTCTCATCCATGCGGAAGTCTGGCCATATCTCAAAAGGCTTTTGGATGCCGCTAGCGCTAGCGATATTGAACTACTTGTTGTTTCCGCTTTCCGTTCTTTCGATACCCAAGCGTCTTTGAAGTCTGAATACAGAGTGACCTATGGTGCGGGCACGGCCAACCAGTTTTCCGCAGACCAGGGGTATTCAGAACATCAACTGGGTACTTCTGTAGACTTCACCACAGCCGCTGTCGGGGCTATGTTCTCGAAGTTTAAATCAGATCCGGCTTACCAATGGCTTATAAATAATGCCCACCGGTATGGTTTCGTGCTTTCTTATCCAGAAGGTAATACTTATTACAAATTTGAGCCCTGGCACTGGAGATTTGTCGGGGTCTCACTTGCGGAGATGCTGAACAAAGAAAACAAGTATTTCTACGATCTCGACCAACGCGAGATAGACGCCTATCTTATAAAGCTATTTGAATAACCCATATGAAAATAAACATCAAAGGAACTAGAATGGAACTAACTCCCGCGATCTCTGGTTATGTGCAAAAGAAAATCTCTTCGATCGAGAAGTATATAGACAAAAATTATGCCGACGCGGTGGCCCAAGTAGAAGTGGGGAAGAGTACCGAGCACCATAAAACCGGTAATATCTTCCGTGCGGAAGTGCACATCACGGGTGCCGGACTAGATCTCTATGCCGTCTCGGAAATGGAAGATTTATACGCGGCTATTGATGTGGTTAAGGATGAGATAGCCCATAATGCGGTACAATTGAAAGGCAAGCGGGAAACGCTCGCCCGCAGGGGTGCCGAGACGATGAAAAATATAATGAAAGGTATCGCTAATAGTTTCAAAAGAAAACTATGAACTATTGGGAACAGAAAGCCGCTCTTTGGGTCTCGTTCTCTGTCTTGGCCGGAGGCTTGGTTTCTGCAGTCATTCTCTTCTGGCTTGTCAAGATTGAGACTGAATTTCGCGTTACCATTACTAATTTCTAACTACCGTTCTAATTACCTCGCAAGAAATCCTGCCAATCCATCTCTCTTTTACCGGCTGGGATGACACGGGTGGGGAAGAACTGGCCACCTTCCACCTTGGCATCCTTGATCACCACTCTGACTTCCTTTCCTCTTTTATTTTTGAAAAAGATATAAGCACCCGGCCAAGTGCTGTATGCCAAAACTTTTTTTAGATTTACCTCTGCTCTATCATTGAGATTAAGAAGTCCATCATCTTTCTTGATCAGTTTTGTGTAGCTTGATTGAGAATCATTTTGCGGTATCTCTCGTATTTCATTATTGACCCACTTTGAAAGGACTTTCGCGAGTATCTTGCCGCCGGCTCGACCGAGCTTCTCCTCCACCACGTGGTAATGGTCTGGCCAAGGAGTGACGAGAACTTTTGCTTGCACGAGTATCGGCCCATGATCCATCTTCTCATCCATTCTGATGATGGTCACTCCCGGCACACCTTTTCCTAATATAGTGTCTTGAATCGGCGCTGGACCGCGCAGTTGCGGCAGAAGCGAAGGATGGACATTAAGTGTCTTGTATCTTGGCAGCTCGATTAATTCCTTCGGTAAAATTTTGCCGAATGATGCTACTACGAATACGTCTGCGCCAGCCTTCCCTAGCTCTTCTGTGGGCAGAGTGTCTCTGGCCGAGGTGATACTAAGTAGGGGAGAAAAACCCGCGAGCTCAAGTTCTTCGAGTACATAGCGAGAAAATTGAGAACCTACCTTGCCGGCAGGCAGGCTGCCAAAAAAGACGAAAGCGGGCTTTCTAGCGGGAGGCATATCCCGAATATGCTCCGCCGTATCGATAAAGAGAATGCCGTTCAAGTGGTCTATCTCGTGTTGGAAAATTTGAGCCAAGAGTCCAGAGGCCCCTCTCACCACTGTCTTTCCCGTCTCGTCGTAAGCCTTGATGGTTACCTTCTCGCTTCTTTGGACCTGTCCATAGAGGTAGCGTAGAGACAGGCATCCTTCTTCTACCCGTTTCTTTTTCTTCGAAGTCTTAATGATTTCCGGATTAATGAATACAAGGTCTGTTTTTTTACCCTGTTTTGACACTAAAATCTCTCCATTGACCATAAATATACGCAAACTCTCTCCGATTTGCGGCGCGGCAAGCGCCACGCCGTCTTCTTCAGCGTGGAGCGCCTCTTTCATCCTCTCTAGGAGGCCTTGGATTTTCTTTGTTCCAATGTTTTTTACAGACACAGATTTTGCTGTCTCTCTTAGTACAGGAGCGTCTTTTTGTAAGATTTCAGTTTTTCTCATTTTTTATTTATCCCGAGCCTGTCGAGGGACTTTGAGACTGCCGAAAAAACAGCGCGAGAAATTTGAACTTTGGGAACACCTCTTCAGAAAGTATGCCAAATCTTGCAGGGAAAGATGAGATGTCTTTATCGCTACTGCTCTCATGGGCAGTTCTTTCATATCGGCCGCCCTTCTTTCGGCATTGATCCGCCTATGGAACTCGTCGAGCATCTTTAGCCGCGGATGTTTGAAGAGTCCTTTAACATTGCGGTTTTTCAGGTTTTCGTCAATAGATTTCATCCCGCTATGAGACTATAGTATCATAGTGCCTGTATAACAGATTTTTATGATGGCGAAAAAACTTGGTATAGATCTCGGTACCACCAACACTCTGGTATTCGTGCCCAGCAGAGGCATTGTTTTAAACGAGCCTTCAGTTGTCGCAGTTTCCGAAGATAATAAGATTCTGGCTATTGGCGCGGAGGCCAAGCTCATGATCGGCCGGACGCCGGAAAGTATCACCGCTTACAGGCCAATGAAGGACGGGGTGATCGCCGACTATCGAGTGACGGAAGCCATGCTTCGTTACTACATAAACAAGGCACTCGGGAGGTGGAACATTTTCAAACCTGATGTCCTCATCTCGGTGCCGGCAGGAGTGACTTCTACTGAACGGCGGGCGGTGATCGAAGCGGCTATTAAAGCGGGGGCCAGGAACGCTTATGTAGTCAAGGAGCCGATTCTCGCCGCCATTGGCGCCGGTATTCCTATCCAGGAAGCGGCCGGTCATATGATTGTAGATATCGGCGGGGGAACCACGGACGTGGCGGTCATTTCTCTCGGAGGAATTGTCGCTTCCACTTCTGTCAAAGTGGCCGGCAACAAAATTGATACTGCCATAGCCGATTACATCAAGAAAAATTTTAATCTGGTTATCGGGGACAAGACGGCCGAAGATATCAAGATTGCCATTGGTTCCGCCATTCCACTCAACGAGGAACTAGTCACGGCGGTGAAGGGAAGAGATTTCGTGCTCGGCCTGCCGCGTACTATCGAAGTCAAGACCAATGAAGTGACGAGAGCGATGTCAAAAGAATTGCGCGAGATGATTAAGGCGGTCAAGGAGGTGCTTCAAGAAACTCCACCGGAACTCTCCTCTGACATCGTTGACCGGGGGATTATTATGACCGGGGGATCGAGTCAGTTGCGCAATTTCCCGGAACTGATGCTGCGTCGTACTGGCGTCAAGGCTGTCATGGCCAAAGACGCGTATTACTGTGTGGCCAAGGGTACCGGCATAGCGCTCGAACATCTCAGTACTTACAAAAAATCTATTATTGCAAAGAGGTAGTGGCTCTAAAATTTTCTATAGAAAAAGAACTTGAGGCAAGGCTTGGCAGGGCGGGAGTATTAGAGACTCCACATGGTGTTATACACACCCCTGCTTTCGTGACGGTCGGTACCAAGGCCTCGGTTAAGGCACTCACTCCGGAGCAAGTGAAAAATGTGGGAGCTGAAGTAGTTTTAGCCAACACTTATCATCTTTATCTTGAACCGGGCGCGGAACGTATAAAAAGTTTCGGTGGGTTACACAAGTTTATGAATTGGGACGGGCCACTCTTGACTGACTCGGGCGGTTTCCAAGTTTTTTCTCTCGGTGTGGCATATGGCAAGCAAGTATCAAAAATCGCTCGTCCTCAAGAGCGTTACGTTCCCGATGAAAATACTGCCGGGAGTCTCGCTAAAGTCGACGCGGACGGCGTTTCCTTTCGTTCGCACATCGACGGTTCGCTTCACTACATTACGCCAGAGAAGTCTATTGAAATACAACATAACCTTGGTGCTGATATCATCTTTGCCTTTGATGAGTGTACTTCACCGGCAGAAAGTTTTCGTTATCAGGAAGAAGCTCTAGAGCGAACCCATAGATGGGCCGAGAGATCGCTTAGGCATCACCAAAGGTTAAACCTTGAGAACCCCAAAGGTTTAACCTTTGGGCCAGCGCTTTTCGGTATTGTCCAAGGCGGGAGGGAAGAATCGCTTCGCAAAAAGTCGGCAGAATTTATAGGCGGTCTCGATTTCGATGGTTTCGGTATTGGCGGCTCATTCGCAAAAGAAGATATGGAAACAGTAGTGAAGTGGGTCAATGAAATCCTGCCGAAGGAGGAGCCAAGGCATCTATTAGGCATAGGCGAGCCGGAGGATTTATTTATGGGAGTGGAGAATGGTGTAGATCTTTTCGACTGCGTCGCGCCAACGCGTAATGGACGCGGAGGTACTCTTTATACTTCGAAAGGAAAAATAAATATCAGAAACGCAGAATTCAGAGAAGACACTGGTCTGATAGACGAAGGATGTAGTTGTCCCGTCTGTGTCAACGTGGCAGGTCGACACGTTTATTCGCGCGCGTATCTCTGTCACCTCTACCGAGCGCATGAGATGCTTGGTGGGACGTTCGGCTCAATGCATAATCTCTTTTTCTTTATCAACTTGGTCAAACGCATGCGTGCTAGTATTCTCGATGATACTTTCTTCGAATTTAAAAAAGATTTTCTAAAAGAGTATCATAGCTAAATGCCAGTTTTTAAAATTCATAGGGAATTCGAGCCGGCGGGGGATCAGCCGAAAGCTATAAAGGGACTCCTAGAGGGGCTTAAGAAGGGTCTTAGATACCAGACGCTTTTGGGTGTGACCGGTTCCGGTAAGACTTTTTCTGTCGCCAATGTCATAGACAAAATTGGTAAGCCGACGTTGGTCATTGCGCACAACAAGACTTTGGCCGCCCAACTGGCGCAAGAGTACCGGGAATTTTTCCCTAATAATGCGGTGCATTACTTTGTTTCTTACTACGACTTCTACCAGCCGGAAGCATATATGCCCATCACAGACACCTATATCGAAAAAGAAGCGATGATTAACGAGGAAATTGAGCGCCTGCGTCATGCTTCTACCCAAGCACTCTTGACTCGGAAGGATGTCATCATTGTCGCGTCGGTTTCCTGTATCTACGGTCTTGGTAATCCGGAAGAATATAAAAAGGTTAACATTAAGGTTGAGAAGGGGCAGAAAATTTCCCGTGCCGACTTTATTCGTTCTCTCATCGACATTCACTATTCTCGCACCAACTCGGATGTCAAGCCGGGGACATTTCGAGCGCTCGGTAACGCTATCGAAATTATGCCGGTTTCGGAGCGCATTATTTACAGAATTGAAATTGGGCAAGGCAAGGTCGAGTCGATTAAAAGGATAGACGCTGTTTCTCTCACCGTGATCAACAAACCACAGACTTTCTTTATTTTCCCTGCTAAGCACTTCATTACCGCCGACCTCGCCGCCAAACGTGCTCTTCTAAGTATCAGGGCGGAACTCGAAGAACGCCTGGCAGAATTGCGCCGGGACGGCAAATTGCTTGAAGCCGAACGACTCAAACGTCGCAGTACCTACGACTTAGCTATGATTCGCGAGGTCGGCTATACTAACGGTATTGAAAATTATTCGAGGCACTTCTCCGGCAAATTTCCCGGCGAGGCGCCTTTCACTCTTCTTGATTATTTTCCTAAAAAGTCGGATGGTCGCGCAGATTTCTTAACAATCATAGACGAGTCGCACGTCACCGTACCGCAAATTGGTGGTATGTACGCCGGAGACAAGTCGCGCAAAGATGTTTTAATTGAACACGGCTTTCGCCTACCGAGTGCTCGAGACAATCGGCCGTTGCGGTTTGAAGAATTCGAGGAACGGATTGGGCAAGTAATTTTTACTTCTGCTACGCCTTCAAAATATGAGAAGGAGTATAGCCAGCAGATTGTAGAACAAGTCATTCGTCCCACCGGACTGGTTGACCCGGAAATTTCGGTAAAACCAATTCAGACTAGAGGTCAATATCGTGGCCAGATTTATGATTTTATGGCAGAAGCCGAAAGAGCGATAAAAAAAGGCGGACGGGTGATTGCCACCACTTTGACTAAAAAGATGGCCGAAGACTTGTCTGAGTTTTTAAAAGAAAAAGGTGTTAAAGCCGAATATCTGCACAGTGAGATCAAGACAATAGAGCGCATAGAGATTCTCACAGACTTCCGGCGGGGAGAGTTCGACTGTCTAGTGGGAGTCAATCTCTTGAGAGAAGGTCTGGATTTGCCCGAAGTCACTCTGATAGGAATTTTGGACGCGGACAAAGAGGGTTTTTTGCGTTCTGACACTTCTCTCATCCAGATTATCGGTCGGGCGGCGCGTAATGTGGATGGTAGAGTGATTCTCTATGCCGACACTGTCACTGGGTCAATGGAGAGGGCGATACAGGAGACTTCGCGTCGTCGTACTCTTCAAACTGCTTACAACCAGTCGCACGGCATCACTCCTCGGACGATTATTAAAAAAATAAAAGACATTACGGACACGCTCGAGCGCGAGCATCGTTCTGCCGTTGATTTATTGCTCGAGACAGATGAGAAACTTTTCGCCCGAAGTCCTAAGAAATTAATCAAAAATAAGAAGAAAGAAATGGAAGAAGCCGTGCGCGACCTCGACTTCGAATCAGCCGCTATTCTACGCGATGAGATTTTGACCTTAGAATTGCGACTGTCCCCAGGTCACTCTAAAAAGTAATCACAAAACAAATCTTCCGGTATATAGCATATAACATACGATATATCGTAAGTTATGCCCCATATCTCTAAACGGAAGTTAAACAAAGAGCATTTCAATAAACTAGTCTTGGAGCTTATTAAATCCCTGGAGAGATCATTCAAAAAAGGTGAGACTAAATCAGTGTTCTACGAATTTTTTACCTATACAGAAAGAGCAATGCTTGCTAAGCGCCTAGCGGTGATCGCCATGCTTTCTAAGGAAATTTCGAGTTATGCAGTCGCCGAGATGCTTCTTATGAGTCCCTCGACTGTTGATAGAATGTCTCTAAAATATAAACGCGGCAAGTACGAAGCAATTATCAAGCATGCTCTGGGTAAGAAAGATATTTGGGAGATAATCAATCAGATTCTGACTATCGGTGGACTTATGCCCCCTAAGGTCGGTGGGAAACGCTGGAGAAAATTGGACAAGTCCATTTACGACCAGAAACTTCTAGAATCCTAGAAACATAACATACGATATATCGTATGTTATGTTTGAATGGTATTTTTAGAAATAATAAGTTTGAAGTGTACTTCTAGCTGTGGTAGCATGACACATTCACCCTATGAGTAGACTCTGGGGGTATTTCCATTATGGATAAAAAACATTCAACCGAGGACTTAATCATCGTTAAAGGAGCACGGACGCATAATCTTAAAAATATTACGGTTGAGATGCCGCGGAATGCGATGATTGTATTTACCGGTTTTTCTGGTTCGGGCAAGTCGTCACTTGCTTTCGACACTATCTTTGCCGAGGGACAGAGACGTTACGTAGAGTCACTCTCCTCCTACGCTAGGCAATTCCTGCGCCAGATGCAGAAGCCGGACGTGGATGAGATTATCGGCCTCTCGCCCGCCATTTCTATTGATCAGAAAAGCCGTTCGAACAACCCGCGTTCAACCGTAGCGACCATTACTGAAATTTATGATTATTTGCGCATTCTCTACGCGCGTATTGGCCGACCACATTGTTTGGTTTGTGGTCATGAAATCAAGAAGCTCTCAAATGAAGAAATCAAAGATTTTGTATTGGAAAAGATTACCGACAAAGTTGGACTGCTTGAAATTTTCTCTCCTATTGTTCGTGGCAGGAGGGGCGAATATTACCAGCTTCTCTACGACCTTCTGGGTAAGGGTTATAGCGAAGTCCTGGTGGATGGCGTGAAAAAGTCACTTCGGGAACGGATTATTTTAACCAAGACCAAGAAACACGAAATCTCGGTTCTAGTAGATTCTATCAATCTGGCCGAATTCGAAACCGATGAAAAAAATGCCAATGAACGACTAAGAGAAGCAATAGAAAAAGCGATTAGCGAGTCAGATGGACTCTTAGTAGCACGCTTTTCCGCCAGAGGCGGATCCGCCTCTGGCGGAAAAGATGCAGAATTTCTAATGTCGGCCAAATGGGCCTGTCCGAGAGACGGCTTCTCTTTCCCGGAGATAGAACCGCGCTTATTCTCCTTTAATTCTCCTTACGGCGCTTGTCCCGACTGTCATGGCTTGGGTACTAAATATTTTTTCGGTACTGAACCCTGTGAGCGCTGTAAGGGCAATCGTCTCCGAGAAGAAGCTTTGAGTGTGTTAGTGGGGAATAAAAATATTGTTGAGCTTACTGCGCTCTCTATCAAGGACTCAGACGAATTTTTCTCCGCCCTCCAAATTGGCGGATCCGCCTCTGGCGGAAAAAAACTGACTATCCGTGAGAAGAATATTTCTAAAGTGGTAACGAAAGAAATAGAAGCGCGTCTCTCCTTTATGCTCAACGTTGGTATTGAGTATCTCTCGCTTGACCGCAGAGCGCACACTCTTTCTGGTGGAGAAGCCCAGCGCATCCGCCTGGCTAGTCAGCTTGGTTCTGGCCTCGTGGGCGCGCTCTACGTCCTCGACGAGCCGACCATCGGTCTCCACGCCAGGGACAACGCTCGCTTGATCAAGACGCTTCTCAATCTACGCGACCTCGGGAACACCATCATCGTAGTCGAACATGATGAAGAAACTATTTGTTCCTCCGATTTTCTGGTTGATATCGGTCCGGGAGCTGGCATTCACGGTGGGGAGATAGTAGCATCAGGGTATCTCGATGACTTGCTAAGCGAACCTGCCAGACAGCAGGCAGGGAAAAATGAGAGTAAATCTCTAACCCTAGCTTATCTGCGCGCGGAGAAAAAGATTGAAGTGCCCGAGAAACGCCGAAGCGCCGAGAAAGGTCAGATCGCTATCCGCGCCGGTCAAGTCTTCAATATCAAACACCTCAATGTTGCCAATCTTTTGAGGGTGTGGAATATCTGGGTCGCTCGATTTTGATAGACCAGTCACCGATTGGCCGGACGCCACGCTCGAATCCAGCCACTTATACCGGCGCTTTTACCTTCATCCGTGAACTCTTCGCCGAGGCCACGGAGGCTCGGGCGCGCGGCTGGAGAGCGAATAGGTTCTCCTTTAATGTTAAAGGCGGTCGATGCGAGACCTGTCAGGGTAACGGCATGATTGAAGTAGAGATGCACTTTTTGCCGACGGTTTACGTTCCATGCGATGTCTGTAACGGCAAACGCTTTATGAAGGAAACTCTCGAGATAAAATATAATAAGAAAAATATCTACGATATTCTCGAGATGACGATAGAAGAAGCACTTTCGTTCTTCGAAGATATTCCGGCAATTTATGATCGGCTCAAGAGCTTAGACGACGTCGGTCTGGGTTACCTGTGTCTTGGCCAGTCTGCTACTACGCTCTCCGGCGGGGAAGCACAGAGAGTGAAAATTGCTTCCGAACTCTACCGTCCGCATTTACAAAAGACTATTTATCTCCTCGATGAGCCGACCATCGGTCTTCACTACGAAGATGTCAAAAAGTTAATTGAGATTCTCCAGAAGTTAGTGGACAAGGGCAACACCGTGGTAGTCATCGAACATAATCTAGATTTTATAAAAAGTGCCGACTATGTGCTCGATATCGGCCCGGAAGCCGGGGATGAGGGAGGTAGACTGGTGGCTCAAGGCACCCCGGAAGAAGTGGCAAACACTGACACGCATACTGGTAGGTATTTAAGAAAAACTCTGCATAAGAAATGAAGAAAACTCTTTTAGCCAAATTTAACCTGCCGGATGCCCCTGGGGTGTACCTTTTCCTTGGGAAGAATAGAAAAATTCTCTATATAGGCAAAGCGACTAGTCTCAAAGACAGAGTTAAAAGCTATATGTCAAAGACCGTCTTTGACACTAGAGGGCCGCTCATAGCCAAGATGCTTGAAGAAGCAGAAAAAATTGAATTCACCGAGACAAACTCGGTGCTTGAGGCGCTGATTCTCGAAGCGAGTATGATTAAAAAAAACCAGCCGATCTATAATTCCAAAGAGAAAGATGATAAGAGTTATAACTACATCACCTTCACCGAAGAGGATTTTCCGAAAATAATTGTTACTCGCGGCTCAGGTACGTACGGACCGTTTCCTCATGGGGGAGAATTGAAAGAGGCTCTAAAAATTATCCGCAAAATTTTCCCATATCGCGATAGTAAATGTAAGCTGAATGGCAAATTATGTTTCAATGCGCAGATCGGTCTCTGTCCTGGGCCATGTGCGGGACGGATATCAAAAAAAAATTATAAGAAAATCATTCGTCACCTTGATCTTTTTTTTGAAGCTAAGAAGCCTCGACTCATAAAATCTCTTGAGAAAGAGATGAGACTTTTTGCCAGAGCACAGAAATTTGAAGAGGCAGAGAAAGTTAAAAAACAAATCTTTGCTCTCGAGCATATCCAAGACATCGCACTTCTGAAGCATAACCTAGAAGCTAGCACCAAGAACCTAGAAGCTAACTTTAGAATCGAGGCTTATGACATTGCTCATATCTCTGGGACGAATGTCGTGGGTGTGATGGTAGTGGTCGAAGATGGAGAGTTAGCAAAAGGTCAGTATAGGAAATTTAGAATTCGTGATAATCAAAACAATGACACGGCCAACTTGAAGGAGGTGCTTACGAGAAGACTCGCTCATCCAGAGTGGAGATTTCCCAATCTTATAGTCGTAGATGGGGGGAAGGGGCAGATCAATGTTACTAAGGAAGTTCTAGGGAAAGCTAGTTTGGATATCACTGTGGCCTCAGTGGTCAAAGATGAGAAGCACAAAGCCCGGGAAATACTTGGAAATGGCCAAAGCCGAGCTTTGGACAAATCGATTCTTCTGGCTAATAATGAGGCGCATCGCTTCGCTATTAGTTACCATAGAAAACTGCGTGGAAAAGGATTTAGAGTATAATATACTTTACTCATGACTCTTTCTTCCAAGATTAGGGTAGCGGTTCTCCGTGGCGGCCCCTCTAGCGGTTACGAAAGTTCTCTTAAAACGGGCGGACACATCCTCTCGACCCTGCGGGATATGTCCGAGGTCTACGAGCCGGTGGATATCCTTATCTCTAAAGATGGACAATGGCATCGTGGAGGACTGGTGTACGAGCCGCATCGCGCTCTGGAGCACTCTGACGTGGTCTGGAACGCGCTTCATGGTTCATACGGAGAAGATGGCCAGGTCCAGAGATTGCTCGAGGGTTTGCAAATTCCCTTTACCGGCTCAAGTGCCGTAGCCTCGGTGTTTGCGATGAACAAGGACATGGCGAAAGTTCTTTATCGCCGGCACGCGCTTCTCTCCCCTGAGTCAAGCATCATTACCGAAGAAGATTTTGATGACAATCATCTTATTCACATTTTCCGCACCTATTTGCATCCGGTAGTGGTCAAACCCGCAGACGGTGTCACCAGTCTCGGTATCCGCTTAGCCCATACTTTTCAGGAACTTAAAGAAGCAGTCAAGGCGACATTCAGTCATTCTCGGAGAGCTTTGGTGGAAGAACATGTGCGAGGGACAGAAGCTAGCTGTGTCGTCATCGAAAAGGCGAAAGGGGAGAATCTCTATGCTCTAGTGCCAACAGGTAAAAATACAACAGAACAAAATAAGCGTATGGAGGAGATGTCCAAGGTGGCGCATGAGGCTCTCGGCCTGCGACACTATTCTAATTCCGATTTCGTTCTTACCCCCAAGGGTAAAATTTATATCCTAGAGACAAATTCTCTACCCGTTTTCCATAAGGATTCTCTGCTAAATCAATCGCTTCACGCTACCGGCTGGCGTTCTCGCGATTTCGTCGACCACGTTATCAGACTGGCTATGTGATGAGTCAGGATTTGACAGAGTGCGTTGAGTTTAGATACACTCTACAATAGAATCTCGGCGGGGGATAAGAGTGAACTCTTCGAGAAGCGGGGGACCAAATGACGGCTGTCATGAACAAAAGCGCTGTTCCCGGTCAGGTCTGTATCGCCTGCTTTATCGCTCTCGGCTCGGCTGAGAAGTCGGTGCAAGGAGTGCGCGGTCTCAAGGAGGGGCCGCTACACGAGCAGTGCGCCACGCCGGCGGAGAGGCGGCTGATGATGTATCGGCAAGTGGCGACGAACGGGAACGGAGCTTCAGCCCAGCAGACGTGAAGAAATGCGAGCCGCAGACACTTCGACGAAAGGAGGAAAGTAGCTAAGAAAATGGCTCGTCGCACCCCCGCCGAGCCAGAGGCAGTGACCCAAGTACAAGGCCGCTGCCAGCCCCGGGAGGGCATCCACTCCCGGGGTATTTTTTTTAAAAAAGCGGGCAGCGAATGGAATTCCATTCGCTGCCCGTCACTCGCCGCCCGTGCATTCACCCTTCAGTGGCCAGCCCTTCTGGGCAAGCCACTCGTGTGGTCGAATCCATCGCACCTGGACATTCCCGAAGCGCGTTAGTTGCCGCTCGAGATCCACTACCTCTTGGCGGGTTTTCGCGTCGATACGCTTGACCGACCAAAGTATCCAAGTGAGACCCCCACCCTGTTGCCAGCAGGAGACCCAGCCATCTGACTCCCCTAGGGGGAAAAAGATGGTGGTGATGATCATCGGACTTCCCTCGAGGTGTTCTAGGTGTTTGCCGAGAAGTATCTCCTGGCAGCCATTCTTAAGGGAGGCGCCTGCTGGAGAGTTCCGGAGACACGCCCACCCGCCATTGAGGTTTCTTGCCTTCAGTTTAGGAAACATAACCCCCCTCACCTCCTCCTAGGGTTTGGTAGAACGTGTTTGTACTGTTTAAGCCGGAGTGTATATCAAATCTGCTAAAAAGTCAAATCTTTCTTCAAAATACTTTCGCGCTAAGTTCCTTCAAGATTCTAAACCAAATCCTTCTTCCTTTCTTCAAATTCTTCCTTGTCTATCTCACCTTTGGCATATCGTTCTTTCAAAATCTCAAGCGCAGATTTTTCATGATTTTGAGTGCCGCGAGATTGACTTGCGAGCCATTTGATAAGCGCGACAATTCCGACGATTATCAAGACCCACCAGAGGATCATAAATATCCAGCCGAAACCACCAAAAGGCATAAATCCAAAATTCATCATATTGTTTGTTGAATTATCATTGCTAAAAGGAGACGACCATTCTCCCCACATCATATTCATCATTGACATCCAGCCATCGCTTCCGACCGGAAACGCCGCCGAAGTGTCGCAACCGGAGAGCCGTTTGCCCAT
>Ga0075964_104_pt1 | contig 13347 bp, 12 predicted proteins | sample RifGroA2_FD_67990 | JGI IMG/M metagenome (GOLD analysis project Ga0075964, IMG submission 67990) | Parcubacteria bacterium GW2011_GWA2_45_15
ATTGATAGTTGGAAATTTAAGATAAAAAAAGATATATAAATACAAACCGCCACGAAGCGTGGCGGTCTGCGAATGACACTCATAAAGTAGCAAAAGCGTCCCGGAAAGTCAAGTGATCATTCTGTGGATAGCCAGTGCTTACTTTATCTGATCTCGTAGACAATCGTGACACTCACATTTACTTTGTTTTCTCCTACCGGGATAGTCGGAGCCGGAGCGACAGTTGTCTTCACCAGAGCATCACCCCCGAAACCCTCGGCGTAATAAGGCGTCACTCCCCCGCCGGTATTGTCGTAGAAACTCACTACTCGCACCAACCTGACTCCAAGCTCTTTAGAAAGCAACTTCGCTTTTTCTCTTGCGTCTTTAATCGCTTCCGCTCGAGCTTCATCCAGTATCTTGTCAGGGTCGTCGACGGTAAAGGAAATGCTCGAAAGACCGGTAGCGCCATTCTCTCCCGCAACACGAAGCGCCTTTCCTACGTCTGCAGTCGATCTCACTTTCACAGAAACATTATGGCTGGCGGTGTAACCGTCTTGAACTTGCCTAGACGGTGGACAAAATGCCGGTGAGCAAACAATTGTCTCCGAAGTATATTTCGGCCAGAGAGAATAATCGGTTGTCTTAATATCTTTCTCTTCAATACCCAACGCTTTAAGCTCAGCCAATATCACATCCATCGACTTCGTCACTTGGCCTTGAGCATCGCTCGCCACTTTAGCATCTCTCGAAACGGTAAAGGAAAAAACAGCAATATCAGGCACAGAGATCGCCTCTCCCTTGCCCGAGACCGAAATGGAGTTGTACGTCGGGTCAATGCCACGTAAATTTTTGAACGCTCCAAGAGTCTCTACCGCCAGGAAAATGGCCAGGACAATGAGCATGATCCAGACCCACTTTAAAACTTTTTTGACTTCTCCTGTGTTTGTATCCATCTTTCTACTATATCACTAACTAATCCTATTTCTCAATGAACGCCTATCCCCAATAAAAACGCTAAAAATGAGCACCGTGAAGCTTACAGACAAGAGACCGAGAGCAATGCCCGCCAAAATATCGAGTGTCCAATGCGCTCCGAGGTAAAGTCGAGAAAAGTAAATGAGAGCCGCACCAAAGATTGAGCCCAGTATCAAGATGGTCTTATTTCTCAACGTTTTCATCCTATCAAAGAAAGAGTAAGCCAACATGAAAAAGAAGGCGGTGGCAATCGTGGCATGCCCAGAGGGGAAACTCCAGCCGTTGGCTTCGTAAATAGGAGAGGTCGGCCGCACGATCTGGAAAGTATTTTTAAGCACGGTGAGAGAAATCACGGTCACAATCAAAGCCGCAATGAAGAGTACGGCATCATAACGACGACCGCGCATGAAAAGTAGAACGGCAATTAATAGAGCGGCAGAGGCAAGAACAAAGGGGTCGCCCATTCTAGTCACAGCTACCATAATAGTCGTCAGAAAAGGTGTACGCATATGCACTACTGCCCGTTCTATGACAGTATTCAGAGGCGTGAGTTCCGTACCGGAGAGTAAGCCTTCAATAATAACCACGAGCACCAGTCCAGAAATCATATAGACCAGGAGAAAAAGGATATTCTTTGCCCAATTGGGAAACATCATGTTCTTAAGCCTAACATAAGGATATTGAGCTCCATAGTAGCCACCCCGACAACTTTGTCTGCGCCTCCATAATATATGTAGACGAGCCCATCACGTACGATCATACCGCAAGGAAAGACAACGTTCGGCACTATTCCTTCTTTCTCATACGGTTGTTCTGGTTCCAATATCGGATCAGCCGAGCGTGACAGTACTACTGTTGGATCTTTGAGATCCAAGAGCACAGCTCCGATACGGTAAGTATGGTGGCCTTTCGAGATAGCATGATACAAGAGAATCCAGCCTCGTTTGGTCCGGATGGGAGGAGCAGTAATGCCAACTTTATTGCTATCCCACATGCCGAGCCTTGGTCCGAAGACACGGATACATTTATTGACTACTTCCTTTTTAAAATCGAGGGATTTAAGAAAGTCGGCGCAAATATCTGTCCCGATACGATGAAAGACGAGATACTTTTCTCCAACTTTCTCCGGGAAAATACAGGCATCCTTATCATCAATACCCTTGGGAGTGATGAGCTCGGCTTTCGACCAACTCCAACGGCGTGAGAGAAAATCCTTTTCTCTGATAGAAGTGACAGCCACTCGCGGCGGACCGACGCCGTCGTATGCGGTGTAACACATGTATAAGTCGCCTCCGATTTTGCTAATACGCGGGTCTTCACAACCTGAATTGGCTCCCTCTATCTTCTTGGTTTCAAAATCTTCGCGCGGAACATAAATGGGCTCGCTAAGACGCTCCGTTATTTTTACGCCGTCGACACTGGCGGCATAGCCAATAGTAGAAGTGTTGTCATCGGAAAGAGCGCGATAGAGGATATGCACCTTACCTCCAAGATGAATGGCGGCAGGATTAAATGTCGCTTTCAACTCCCAAGAATGATTATGGTCGGGCGTGATGATTGGATTACCCTCGAAGCGTTTGAAACGATAACGTGACCCTGTCGCAGCCGAGATCGTCGAGACTAGGTCGCTCACATTAACGCGAGCCGAGCAGGTAGTAGTGTCAGAAGCCCCATAATAAATTGTGAGAGTCTCGTCTTTCAGAAGCGCGCCGGATGGGAAAACAATATTTGAGACGTGGCCGGAGAGCTCATAAGGTTCTTCAGGCACCATCAGGGGACCCCTAGTACGGCCGATAATTTTGCGTGGATCTTTCAGGTCAAGAAGAACGGCTTCGATGCCGAACTGGGGTCTAGAATTTTCTGACGAGAAGTAGTGTTCGATATGCGAATAAATAAGAAGCCAACCATATTTGGTTTTTAGAGGCACGGCGCCCACTTCGACATGGTCATGTTGTGTCCGACGTGGATCTACGACATGTTTATCAATCTCGCCATGCCACTTCTCCCAGAAGATGGGCGACCACAAATCCTTAACACTATTTGTCTGGACAATAGCCATTTTCGCCGGCGGGCTATCCGTATGAGCGCTGAAAATAGCTGTCACTTTGCCATCTATTCGTTCCGGGAAAAGGGTCATGGCTTTAGCGTTGAAAGGTGTGACCAGATGCCGTTCATCTACTGATTTAAGGTCGTCAGTTACCGCTACAGCTACTTTAATGCCCTCGGCACGGAAAGGATACATCGAAAGAGCGGTGTAAAAAATGTAATAACGCCCTTCGAAAAAGGTTACGCGCGGGTCTTCGCAACCGAACCTTTCCCATTCTTCCAATGGTTTAATGAACTGTCTACGATCCTCGAAATGCAGACCGTCTGAACTCTTGGCTATCCCGATAGTAGATATTTGATCCAAGGTTCTTAACGTATCCTTGCTAGATATCGCTCGATACAGGCCGTAGATACTCCTGCCCCGCTTCACCGGAGACATGTTAAATGTGGCCGACGCTTCCCAGTGATGATCCCGAGTAGGAACTAGGATGGGATTATCCTCTGTCCGCTTGATTACAAACATGATGATTACGCCACCTTGGCGGATCTGACTGACAAAACGGCGTGCTCATTTCTCATAAGCTTACTGACGAAGTCGTCCAAATTAGCAGAAGCCACACCGATATATTTATCTCCACCACCGTAATATATAAAGAGAGTGTTGTCTTTGACGACTGCTCCAGAAGCATAAATAATGCCCGGCTTCCAGTCATTTTCGTACCATAGATCGGGCTCCAGTATCGGGTAATGCGAGCGGTAGAGAATTTTCCTTGGATCTTTGAGATCAAGCAGTAGGGCCCCTAGTTTGTAACGACCAGGATCCGACTTATCCATAGCGTGGTAGAACAGGAGCCAGCCGTAGCAAGTTTTAACAGGTGGCGGACCAACACTGCGGGTACGATTATGCCAAGCAAGTTCCCGGTCCGGCATAAGATGAGGATCGGGACTATCAAAAGGTGGTATGTGGCCCTCGAGATCATCGAGATACTCGACGCGTACCCGCGTTGGATCGTCGTCATGAAGATTATGGAGGAGAGCATACTTACCATCTATCTTTTCGGAAAAGAGTGCCCAATTCTTATGTCTCTCGTTAGGAGGAGAGAGGAAGACGAAACGGCGCCAATCCCATCGACCTTGTTCGAGATCGGATTCACTAATGGAGGTCAGCCCGACGCGAATGGAATGCCAGCCATTAAAGATGTTAAACGTCAGATAGACGCGACCATTAATTTTGACCGCCCGGGGATCCTCACACCCACCCCACCCACCGCCGGAAATATAGAGTCCCGTGTGATACGCGAGTCTGGCTGGCGAAGTATACGGGCGATGCCTAGCGGATTCAGTCACTGTCTCAGGCATGTAGACTGGGTGAGAAGATCTCTTGTCGAAATGAATGCCGTTCCGACTTGAGGCATAGCCAACACGAGAGACACCGTCAGGACCAAGAGCGCGGTAAAAAAGATGCACACGTCCTCCGTGGATCACTGCTCCAGGATTAAAGACTGCCTCTGATTCCCAATAAGAACCTGACGCTGGGCTGATGATAGGATTATGCGCGGATCTGCGAAGGTCCAGGGCTCTTAGTTTTCTTCCTTTTCGCGCTCGCCCAGACACCCGCTTTCTCAAAACCTTTTTGGCAGTTGCTCTAGATCTCTTCTTGGTAACAGTCTTTTTCTTCTTAGGCGCAGCCATACTTGTTTTTTATTATAGCATCGGCGGCTTTATTCCAACATCTCCAATATGACCTTTTTTGTTTCCTCTGGATTCTCGACTGCTCTCGATTCTATCCCCAAGGTCAGAGCCGGCTCGTCGTTACCACCTTTAAACAGCTTATCTCCAATGTAGAGTATCCTTTCCTTCGGAATACTGGTTTTCTCTATGAGTCTGCTAAGTCCGTACGCTTTGTCTATACCGGCCTTCGTAACCTCTATGGAAGTAGTCCCGCCAATACGTATTGAGAAATCCGGCAGGGTACGCTTCAGTATCTCTACCATCCGTTTGCGTTTCTTGTTGTCAGGGTCCCACTTTTCCTTCAGTACGATGGGCGCCTCCTGCCCCAAAGCAGAGAAATTAAATTGAGCTCCCCGGTCTTCCACCAATTCTCCGTAGATTTTGTCAGGTTTTACGAATCCCGATTCTTCAAAAATATTCCCGAAGGCCGCCTGGATGCGCTTCCGTTCTTCTGGCGAGAGCGGGGCGTCATTCTGGCACTGCCAACCATCGCGACCGTAGCAAAAGACAGTGCCATCTACCGGCAATAGATAGAGATTTTTCATTATTTCTGGTCGACATGCCAGAGGATCGAGAATCTGCCACTGAAACTGTCCATAACTAGCGCCAGAGATAATCGCCACCTTATATTTCTCCATAAGCCGACAGAGGAGTCCCGCCATCTCTACATCAAGCGGCAACTTACTCTGCGTCAGTGTCCCATCGATATCAAAAGCGATTAGTTTAAATTTCTTCATAAAACATTTACCACGGCAGTTTCTCGCCTTGATTTTTCATTTATTCAGTAGTCGTGCCATCAAATTCCTCTTTACTCTGTTCTGCCTCCGATTTTGTTTTCATGATGATTCCATCCTTGTGATGAGCCGGTGAGTAGAGAGTATAGAACTTGAGTGGCTCGATACTAGAGACATTAACAATATTATGTTGCGCGCCAGCGGGTACAATGACAGCGTCACCATCGCCTACGTCGTAGACAGCATCGTCAATAAACACTCGTCCTTGACCCATTTCAAAGCGGAAAAACTGATCATTATCTGGGTGCACCTCCAGCCTAACCTCTTCCTCCGGTAGAAGGGCCATCAATACCAATTGAGAATATCTCCCGGTATACAGCACTCTTCTAAAATCACTATTATCAAGCGTTGCCTTTTCAATATTCTCTTGGAAACCTTTTTTCATCAGTCCTATTATACCAAACTGACGAGCTGATATATTCCTGTATTTGGAAGGAAAGAAACCCTAGTAAACCAAGTTGTATAGTGGGCGTTAGACCCACCGAGAGAAGCGGGACTATGGGCATATAAACGTTGTATGTCCATCTGCCTGTCAGAAGTGCATACCACTCAATACCAATGGCGAGGACAAGCCCGATGAAAATTACAGCCCAATAAAGAATGAAGGTTTTCCCAAATTACGTTCAAAATAAAAGCGGTGACAAATATCAATAATATTTTTTTCATAATAATAAACTTAGGGGGGTGCCTATCCGGTTATGCTCCGGATCTGAGAGTTCCACAAACTCTAGTGCTGCTATTACACCATAGGCACCATCAATTTTTCTTTTACCCCCTTATACCTGTGTACAAGGTGGTGGCAATTATGGCATAACCATATCAAGTTTTCTACTTTGTTATTGCTCCTGTTTTCGTCCATATGATGGACAGCGAGAACTCTAATATCCTCGGTTTTACATAATCTACACTTCTTAGGAATTTTAGTTCTACCCAAAAAGGCTCCGATATGTAAACTGGCCATTTATATAGTTAGCATGTTTGGGACCGCTAAATTCGACGTTCATAGTTAGCACAAAGGAATGTGGACAGATTCAGAAAGCGCTCACTAAACTTGGTGCTCGGGAGAGGACTTGCACCTCCACGCCTTACGGCGCTACCACCTCAAGGTAGTGCGTCTGCTAGTTTCGCCACCCGAGCGTTAATTTACCAATTTAATCAAATTCTTGTTTATAATAGCCAAACATTTCATAATTTTCAACCTTTTTCTCTTTAAGAAGACCCCTCTATTATTTTTGTATAGAGCTTTTACGAGTATTATTCCCTCATATTTTGAATACTTTAATTGGTAACAAATACTAATCTTTTTTACCTTACCAATGTGACCGCTTATACCCAGTCTCTGTCGTACTTCCATTCTCACCCAATCAATAAAATCTTCGCTTGCAGACACAAGACCCATATAAAACATAAAACTGGATCGCCAGCGAGGATCCCAGTAGCTATAACTATATCCGTCTCCATCAAAACAGCCACGAAGAAAATCAAAGAAATACTTGCTTGGAATAGAAACCTTACCTAACGTTTTTGACTTCGCCGGAGTTAGCCCAATTGAAAGCAAAAATTGGTAAAAGAGAACATCGCTGAATTGAGTGATGAAGTATTTCTTCTCCTGCCCTTTGCCACGTGATTTCTTTCCAATGTGTACCTTTATATTTAACGCTCTTTGGAAATTCAATATCTGTTCCATCTCTTTAGAAGTAAAACAAATATGTCTCCTGTTGATAGAGAGACTGCCATCAGTCGCGAGTAATCCTATCGCGTAAGCAAAGTTTGCTGACCAATTGACCTTGACTCTGCCCTTTGGCCTAGCTCCCCTACTGACTTTTAGCATACTTGGATATTATAATCCCTCACACCTATAGCGTCTACCATATTATCCACAATAAAACTGGACTTCACCAGCTTATAGTTTTAAAAAATTACTTCGCTTCTGCTTCCGAGACCACCTCTTCAACTTCTTTAGCCGTCCTGATATTCCTCATCTGACGGCTGATTTCCTTGGCCGCTTTTTCTCGGATATGGTAGAGCTTAGCGCGACGGACCGACGAGCGCTTAATCACTTCAATTTTATCTATCACAGGAGAATAGAGCGGAAAAATCTTTTCTACACCCACGCCGGAAGAAACGTTGCGGACAGTGAAAGTGGCGCCCGCTTCCCTGCCGTGTTTGCGCGCCAGTACCAAACCTTCAAAGGCCTGTAAGCGAGTCTTGTCTTTCTCGACAATTTTCTGCCAGACGCGTACAGTATCTCCCGACCGCAGGTCAAGTCCCCGCCTCTCTTCGATATTTACCGGGCTGATTATTCTATTCATAGTCAAAGCAATTTAACATACTCAATAGTCTATGGCAAATCACGTATTTTTGTATTGATGAGACGCAAAAATGATTGAGCTTTATAAGATTTTGTGTGAGATAGATGTCCAAAATAAGAAGACAGGGACTGCTTCAGTCTCTGCGTCATTAATTTGCCCGTCTTCACTTGTTCAAAAAGTTTTTTGGATTTCTTGATGATACGATTCATGGTCTTAGTTCGCGGGACCATTCTGTAAGGTAACAACACCGCACCCAGAAAATCGATACCTGAATTCAGACTTCGTATGATAACCTTGTCCGGATGCATCTCTAGCTTAAGCTGATCCATCAAGAAAACTTGCAAGCGTGAGACAAGTAGAGACAGTTGTGCCCGACTATTACTAAGGATAATGAAATCATCGCAATAGCGTATATAAGATTTCTCACCAAGTTGTTTCTTAACAAACCAGTCGAAAGGGTTCATGTATACATTGGCAAAAACCTGGCTAGTGACGTTACCGAGAGGTAGCCCTTTACCCAGAGTTTTATGAAAAGAATCAACTATCTTCTCTAGTAATTCCATAGTTTCAGGACAATCGATTTTTTGCTTAATTAACATCAGAAGAATATGATGATCAATGGAATCAAAAAACTTCTTAATGTCGCATTTCAAGGCGTAGACTGGTTTGGTATAGTTCCTGCTTAATTTCTGCAGAGATGCATTTAGTCTCTTTATACCCGCATGGGTGCCTTTCCCGACCCTACTCGAATAGGAGTCAAAAATAAAAGTTTTGTCGAAAATTGGATATAAAATTCTGTATATCGCTTGGTACAAAACCCTGTCTCCAACAGTCGCTTTATGGATAGTACGTGGCTTGGGATCTTTTATCGAAAACTTTTTATATCCGCCACAAACCCAACTTCCGGCGACCAATTCATCTCTAAGCTTGAAGATGTTATTCTCTAGATTGAGAGAAAAGGTGATAACATCTGGTTTCTTGCTTTTATTTTTCTTAAATTCTTTCCAAGCCCTGAATAAGTTTTCAAGCGAAGTTATATGATCGAAAATTCCCCCATGAAAGCCCCCCCCCCAACGGAATTTTCGTAGCTCCGATCGTTTCCCATATCCAGTCATTATACAAGGAGATTTATCAGGTTGGTAATAGGATACCCAAGCGCGATAAGCTCGGGTTGCACGCCAGAGTGGAAGAAGTCTGCATAGAAATATTGGTATTAAGCATCAAAGCTTCTCTAGAAACAAAGTTAGACAAACAGGAAACGATCCAGAAAATCAGAATCAGCGTAGAGACTTTAAAACATTTAATCAGGGCCGAATCTGAATTAAAGATAATCCAAGAAATGCAATACTTATCTATGGAAGAAAAATTGCAAGAAATATCAAAAGAAGCCACGGGCTGGGGAAAATATGCAAGCAAAAGCTCCCCGCAAAGAGAGCTTTTGTAAAACTTCGGGAACGGAGGTGCGGATTGCGATTCGAAGCGTTGTACCAGTTGACGTTGAACTTGTCGTTCCAGTTCGCGTTCGGCACGTTGCCATCACGATTGCGAGAACCTCCGTTGCCTTGCTTCATCGATGCCACCGAAAGGCGCGGCCTTTCTGTATTTATGAGTTTCCCGCTGTACTCGCGGGCGTTGTGTTAAGCAAGGCAAGCAGTTTTAGTAAGCGACAAATCATTATCATAAAGACTGATTTAACAGTCGCAAATCAATTATATACAAAACGGGCCAGCTTGCCGAAGCAAACTGGCCCGAAGAACACGAGATGCAAGGTCGAAGGCTAGGCCCAAACCCTGCGGGAACGGAGGTGCGGATCGCGACCCGAAGCGCCGCACCAGCGGACGCGGAACCTGTCGAGCCAGAACGCGCTCGGCACGCAGCCATCACGAGAGCGAGAACCCGAACACAGCGTCACATTCTGCCGATCCAGGTGCTCGCCCTTCTGGAAGAAGACATCCGCCTCCAGCAACTGGCGCTCGAGCACCGTGATACCAGTGTACTGCTCGGCCACTAGGTCATCCACCGACTTGTTGGCAAACTCCTCGCCGGCCTCTTGAACGTCCTTGACCCAGACGGCGTAGGAGCCATTCTTCGGGTGGCGATCATTGATCGTGAACTCCTTGTCCAGATCGCCCGTGTACTGCCAGCACGGGAAGTGCTCCTCGAGCGCCTTCTGCGTGTGGAAGAAGGGACGCTCTTCCATCCAGTCCATAAGTACGACCACGATGAGTCGCATCGGGCCGATACCTTCCGGCTTCTCCGGGATGCGGACCGCCGAGAGGTCTGGCTTCTGCTTGAGGCCGAAGAGCTTGCCGTAGTTTCCTTCCCACCGAGTGAGATCGGACGAGAAGTCCGGCACAGAGTTGATGCGGAACTGTGCGTAGAACTGGCGTGCGCTCTTACGGAACACACCCATGTTGCCTATGATCGCTCGCGCCTCCTCCTTCGAGAAGTTCATCTCGCCGATGAGAGCGCCAGCAACTTCGCCGACTTGTCCGGATGTTGCGGGGACGAGGACCTTCTCACGCTTGAACATGAGCCTTTCCTACCTTTCTTAGTTAGTTGTGAAGATCAGACAGAGGCTTATAATCGCCTCTTTGTCTGCTTTCATTATAGCATAGAGTACGCGCCTATGTCAATGATTTTTTAGATTCTACTATATGGCTCCAAATAAGGTTTTCTAACGCTTTTTGAAAATCTTCCGGATAGTTGACTGACACGGAGTGGGAACTACCACTCACGTCTCTAAAAGTAATTTGTCTAGCGTGGAGGGCGAGGCGATTGAAGCCAAGGAGACAGGGTTTGTTAGACGCGTAGAGTCTGTCGCAGACAACCGGGTGATGGAGTGCCTTGAAATGTACTCGAATCTGGTGAGTCCTGCCTGTCTTTGGTTTAGCTTCAACAAAAGTGGAACTTTCATCGTCTGACCGTTTGATTACCCGATAATATGTAACCGCCTCTCTTTTCTCTCCCCCGCCCGTAACGCTCTCGCTTGCGAGGCGGGCGGGCCTCGCCTCCCATTTTCTAAAATTGCCTCCACCCCTGCCTATCGGCAAATCAATAGTGCCCTGGTCATCTTTGAGATTACCGTATACAAAAAGATGATAGATTTTCTCAATCTCTCTTTTCTGGAATTGCTCTTTGAGCACTTGGTACCCGATCTTAGTTTTAGCGAGGAGCAGTACTCCTGAAGTTTCTCGATCTATCCTATGCACTACACCTGGACGTTCGATATTTCCAAGCTTCTCGCCCACATCTCTAGACTCTGGATATTTCTCCCCAAACCAACCCGACACACTCGGCTCAATGGTACGCCCGTCTGGATGCACTACTAATCCAGCCGGCTTGTCGAGCACGACAATGTCATTGTCTTCGTAGAGAACGTTTTTCGATAAATCCATCATGTGTGAGCACGAGAGGATTTGAACCTCCACGAGATTGCTCTCACTGGCTCCTGAAGCCAGCGCGTCTGCCGATTCCGCCACGTGCTCGTAGAAGAAGCATACAATATATGATAATATCCTTCCATTGCGGGATTAGCTCAGTTGGTACGAGCAACGCTTTTACACAGCGAAGGCCGCAGGTTCGAGCCCTGCATCCCGCACAAAATAGGACTTTTCGGAGGCGATAGAAGTCATTTAAGAAAGTGCCCTCCGCTTAGCACATAAAAGGAGAGAGCCGTTCCTCATCAAGGATACGGCTCTTGGGGTAGATCGAGCACCCCGGTAAGCGATAGGCCAACATAAAGAGCTAGGCATCCGAAGATACTACCGCCCCAGCCAGCGAGACTAGCCCCCACCACACTAGTAGCATACATCATCAGTAGGATCGCTAACTGGATGACTACCCTACGATAACTCCCGGTTGGCACTTCAAGTACGAGTAGGGTGAAAATGAGTATCGCAAGACCAAGCTCTTGCATGCTAGACCCTCCGTTGATGATATTGTGAACCTCTGATTGCATGATGATATAACTAAGACGAAAAGTCAACGCGACAAAAGTGATACAATGAATCGCCCATGAAAAAAGACTACCAAAAATTAAGTATCACGGCACACAAAAAAGCACGTGGAAAAATTTCGGTCATCGGTAAACTGCCTATAAATAACCACGAGGATTTATCTATCGCTTATACACCGGGCGTGGCCGGACCAGCTCTTGCCATAGCGAAAAACACGAAGCTTGCATATGATCTCACCGCCACTAAAAACGGCGTGGCTATTGTCTCAGATGGCTCGGCAGTACTTGGACTCGGTAACATCGGCCCCGAAGCGGCGCTCCCCATCATGGAAGGCAAGGCCGCGCTTTTTAAACGTTTTGCGAATATCGACGGCTTCCCGATTGTGCTCTCTACGCAGGATACCGATGAAATAGTTGCCACAGTCAAGGCGATCGCCCCGACATTTGGCGGCATCAACTTGGAAGATATTTCTGCGCCGCGCTGTTTCGAGATTGAAGCCCGTCTGAAAAAAGAACTCTCTATACCCGTGATGCATGACGACCAGCACGGCACGGCGATCGTGGTCCTCGCCGGGCTAATCAATGCCCTGAAAGTGGTCCACAAAGATAAGAAATCTATACGAGTGGTCATAAACGGTGCGGGCGCGGCCGGAGTGGCTATCGCAAAATTGCTTCACCACTACGGAATGCGTAATATTGTGGTCTGTGACAGTCAAGGAATAATCAGCGGAAGACGGCACGACCTGACTTCTATCAAAAAGGAGATTCTCAAAATCACCAACAAAGAAAATATTTCTGGCTCCCTTTATGACGCTCTCAAAGGCTCTGACGTCTTTATTGGAGTCTCGAAGGGCAACCTGCTTAAGGTCTCGAACGTCAAGACCATGGCGAAGGAAGCGATAATCTTCGCCATGGCTAATCCTACGCCCGAAATTATGCCAAGCGAGGCTTTACGCGCCGGAGCGGCCATCGTCGCTTCCGGCCGCTCCGATTTCCCAAACCAAATCAATAATGTCCTGGTCTATCCGGGAATTTTCAAGGGCGCGATAGAATCCCGCACATCCCAAATCACCGACGAAATGAAAATCGCGGTGGCCGAAGCGCTCGCGGCCGTGGTCAAGAAACCAACCGCTGAGAAAATTATTCCCGATCTTTTTGACAAAAAAGTGGTGTTGGCTGTCGCCGGAGCGATCAAGAAACTAGCGAAACCAAAACGAAACTGGCGCGGCAAATTCTTTGTTCTTTATAATTTGTAAAAAGAGAACCCGCTAGGTCCGAAGACATAGCGGGAGGCAGTGGGTCTGCCCAGTCCGTTGATTGGGAACTTCTCAAGCCGCATCCTTCTTGAGCTTATCAACCTGAATTGCTACCTCGACTTGCAACTCGGTTGGCTTGGCCACGAACTCCTCATGTTGACTGATCGAGACACCCTTAACGGTTTTAGCCGTCTCGGGCTCTTTCAACATCGCCTCCTTGTCTATCTCCTCCTTCGTCCTGATAAACCGCTTCAGTTTGAGCGATTTCAGGCTTTCCAGAATTGATTCGACAT
>Ga0075964_110_pt1 | contig 12291 bp, 20 predicted proteins | sample RifGroA2_FD_67990 | JGI IMG/M metagenome (GOLD analysis project Ga0075964, IMG submission 67990) | Parcubacteria bacterium GW2011_GWA2_45_15
CTATCCTTCCTCTTGTATCCAAGACGCCTGAAGTAGTCCAGTACTGAAACTTCATTTTATCTTTTAGCGAGAAGCTGGAGCGTAACCTAAATCAGGCAGTACTTTCATCACAACTTTATCTGGTTGTTTTGCTTTTTTGAGCACAGCAGAGAGACTATCGCCGACAGCGATAAGTTTTTTATAATCCGCACTTAGAGCAACCCACTTATTGATGTGCTGTTTCTTGAGTACGGAAAGATTCGGACTTTTTACCACTTTTTCTTGTTGCATATTGATATCTTAGACTATATGAAGCGACGGGTCAAAGACAGATATCTTACCCTAGTATTTGTCGACCTGCCAGGTTGACGAGTTTTGGTAACTCTATCATCAGCGCGATACGACAAGAAAGTTTTCTTTCTTTGGTAAGTGCGCGGACATTTTCAAAATTCGCTCAATATCGTGAATCTGGGACTGGTGTTGCATCATGGCTTTGACCTTGGTATCCCAAACAGCACGAGTATTAACTACAAGATCAATCTGCGATTTTTTATAGGCCGGAGGGACATAGATAAAATAGTTTTTAGCTATTTCTCGACGGCTTTTTGAATCAAGCACGCAATACTGCATCAGGGTTTTTATGAATGGAAGACGCCGAAAGACAAAGTTGGACACCATAGCGATAATAATGTGATCAATATGTCCGGAAATACCATGCGGTTCGTATGTTAGAATCGTATCAGGTTTTATTTTGGTTAAAATCTTTTCAATCTTTGTTGCAAGCTTATGATAGAGATTATTGGAAAGTGCGCCGTCTTTAAATCCTAAGGAAAAAACTTTTTTAACACCGAGAATCTTAGTCGATCGTTGAAGCTCCATAGCACGGATTTTTCCGAGATCAGTTTGAGTTTTCTTTCCTTTGTGCTTCCCTGCCTCACCCTCAGTAGCGCAAATAATATAGACTGGGCGACGCCTTGCCTCTTTGGCAATTGTCCCACCAGGACCGAAGGCTTCATCATCGGGATGAGCAAAGATACAGACTAAGGGCTTCATATTTGTTGGTTTACCTCTTCCCCACTTTGCGGCGGTTGACGATAAACGTGTTTGAATACTTTTTAGCTCGGCGGGATTTTTGGCCCTTGCCTGTCGGCTTGCCATAGATAGAAACGGCGCGCCTGCGACCTCTGCCGGAACGGCCTTCGCCGCCTCCATACGGATGGTCAGCAGGGTTCATAGCTGTGCCGCGTACGGACGGACGGATGCCAAGCCAGCGTGAGCGTCCCGCTTTGCCAATAGTTATTAGACGGTTTTCATTGTTGGAGACTTCTCCGATAGACGCCCAGGCATTGACTGGGACCTTCCTCACTTCGCTTGAAGGCATCTTCAAATCGACGTAGCCACCCTCCTTGGCCAAGACTTCGACATAGTTACCTCCGGAACGGGCAATCTTGGCGCCACCCTTATGTTTCAGTTCGACATTGTAGACAAAAGTGCCGACGGGGAGATTACCTAGAGGTAGACGGTTGGGCCGATGAAACCGGAACGATTGGGATCATATTCGACGGTTCTCACTGTGAAGGGAACATCGTACTTATCGTATGAAAAATCGACCGCCCGAAAAAGACGTTTGTGACCACCCCCTTTGTGTCGAGTGGTAATACGACCGCGATTATTGCGACCCGACCCTCGTCTGAAGCCACTTGTCAAAGACTTTTCGGGCACACTTGTCGTCAGGACTTTACGGAAATCTATCCCAGACATGTGGCGGCGTGAGTCGGTTGTGGGTCTGTACTTTTTCATAAATTTTTCTTTGGATTATATCAGCTCGATTTTATCGCCCTTCTTCAGGTAAACGTAAGCTTTTTTACCACCACTTTTAACCCCCTTTTTGCCTCGGATGAAAACTCTCTTCGGGGGGATGACAGCAACACGCACCTTTTCTGGCGTTACTCCATAGGCGTCACGGACGGAGGCACTGATAGACTTCTTGGTGGCGCCGGGCGTCACTTCGAAAATATAGACATTGGACTTGTCAGCTCCGAGAGCGGCCTTCTCGGTGATACGCGGTCTCAATAGTACGTTATTTGGTTTTAAATTAAGATTTGGCATAAATTAATTTAGGATTCTCGATTATTAAATATTTGTATTCAAGTAGCAAGAGAGGGTTTAGGTTTCTTGCTTCGACCACTTCAATATTGCCGAGATTATCGAACGCTCGTTCTGTCTTCTTATCCTTACCTGACAGAGCGATAACTGTCGCGTTGTTTTTCTTCGAGAAGAGACTTTCAAATCCTTTAATGTGGGAGAGAGAGTGGAGTGCCTGTATGGCCACTTTCGTCTTGGGCTCGGCTAGTGTGACTGAATCAATGAAAAGCACCTCACCTTCCCGCCATTTGCGGGAGAGGATGGTGTAAAGAGCTTTAACTCTCATCTTCTTAGAAACTTTACGCTCGAAATTTTTGTCATTCCTCGGACCACCGGTGACACCGCCACCAACCCAGATAGGAGAACGGATGGAGCCATGGCGCGCGCGGCCGGTGCCCTTCTGTCGCCAGGGTTTCCTGCCTCCGCCGCGTACTTCGCTCCTGTCCTTAGTGTGAGCGACGTTTTTACGCTTGGTTGATAAGAGTGAATCTGCCACTTGTTTGACTAAGTCGGCATTCCAGCGGACACCAAAGATACTGTCAGGTAAAGTGACTGTTCCGGTTTTCTTTCCTTCTAGACTGTATATCGGTGATTCCATGTGTTTGTTTGATTTAAGATTTAGGATTTAGGAATTATTCATGAATCATAAATCTTATTTCTTAAATCTATTTTGCCTTGATCTCAATAACACTGCCTCGTCTCCCAGGAATAGCTCCTCCTATAAAGATTTCGCGGGTTTCGGGAAGAACTTTTATAATCTTAAGATTTTTGATAGTGACTCGCTCCCCCCCCATCCGGCCGGCCATGCGCATACCTTTGATGACCCGGCCACCGGCGCGACCGCCGCCGCCAATTGAACCCGCCGTACGCTCTGAATGCTTCCGACCGTGCGAGCGCAAGACCTTGCAGGTCATCTGGCAAGGTCTTGCCTTGCAGTCCCTTGACTAGAGTCACCGGGAAGACTTCCCCTGTTTCAGAGAAGATTTGGGTCATCTCCACTTTCTTGGCAATAATCTTTTTCATTGTTTAGGAGGTTCAACCTCCACTTGGAGGTTGAACCTCCAAGTTAGATGAGCTTCACATCAATATTGACCCCACTTGGCAGACTCAAGTTGGTCAATGATTCGATAATCTTGGGAGTCGGATTCATAATATCGATTAGCCGCTTGTGAATCCGCATCTCAAATTGCTCTCGCGCGTTTTTGTAGATAAACGCGGCGCGGTTGACAGTGTATTTCTTAATTTCCGTCGGAAGCACCATGGGGCCTCGCACTTTGGCGTCATAGCGAAGAGCCGTGTCTATGATCTGTTTGACGGAGAGATCCAGAATCTTGGACTCATAAGCCCTGACTCTAATACGCAGGTGAGAAGTTACTTCTTCCGCTTTCGGAATCTTAGGAATCGCGGGCTTAGAAACCCGTTTTAGTTTTAGAGGTGCTTTAGGCACTTTGTTTACGAGATGACTTTGGTGACCACGCCAGCTCCGACGGTCTTACCACCTTCACGGATAGCGAAGCGCTGTTCATTTTCGAGGGCAACCGGGGCGACAAGCTTGACCGTAAAGGTCGCGGTATCGCCCGGCATAACCATTTCTACTCCCTCGGATAAAGTAACCTCGCCGGTGACGTCAGTGGTGCGGATATAGAACTGCGGTTTGTAACCGGTAAAGAACGGAGTGTGGCGACCGCCTTCCTCCTTTTTGAGAATGTAGACTTCGGCGGTGAAATTGGTGTGAGGAGTGACAGAACCGGACTTAGCCAGAACCTGGCCTCGGTGCAGGTCTTCCTTTTTAACACCTCGCAGAAGAACACCAGCATTGTCTCCGGCCAGACCGACTTCGAGAGACTTGTTGAACATCTCGATGCCCGTAACCGTAGTCTTGGAAGTGTCTTTGATCCCGACAATCTCGACTTCCTCACCCACCTTCACCTTGCCTCTTTCGATACGGCCAGTGACCACTGTGCCACGGCCTTCAATCGAGAAGATGTCCTCAATAGGCATCAGAAATGGCTTATCAGTCTCTCGAACCGGAATTGGGAAGTAGGTATCAAGAGCATCTGTCAGTTCTAAGATTTTCTTTGACCACTCGTCGTCAATACCTTTAGCTTCAAGAGCTTTGAGAGCAGAGCCCTGTATCACAGGAGCGTTGGCACCGTCGTACTCATACTTCTTCAAGAGATCGCGAATTTCTTCTTCAACCAGAGCGATAAGCTCTTTATCTGAAACCATGTCACATTTGTTAAGGAAAACAATGATTTTTGGCACACCAACTTGTTTTGCCAAGAGGATGTGCTCACGAGTCTGTGGCATAACGCCGTCAGTAGCCGCGACCACGAGAATAGCCCCGTCCATCTGGGCAGCGCCGGTAATCATGTTCTTGATGTAGTCTGCGTGGCCAGGAGCATCAACGTGCGCGTAGTGGCGTAGGTCGGTTTCGTATTCCGAATGGGAAAGGGCGATGGTAATACCCCGGGCCTTTTCTTCCGGGGAGTTGTCTATTTGGTCGACGTTCTTGACCGTCGCTTTCTTGCCTGCGCGATTAAGCACATTCAAAATTGCGGCGGTGAGAGTGGTCTTGCCGTGGTCAACGTGACCAATGGTGCCTACGTTGATGTGCGGTTTGGAACGATCAAATTCTGCTGCCATAAAATTAGTTTAATAAGTTAGATAAGTTAGATAAGTTTATAAGTCGGATAAGTTTACTTTTAACGCACTAAACCGCTTATATGGTCTATGAAGAAAATATCAAAGAGCCAACAAACGTTAACGCGTAAGGGCTATGGTATACAAATAGGCCCAAATAGTCAATGCTTCGGTGGGCTCAAAGATAAAAAAGCACAGCCAGCTCTGGCGTTATCACTCCTAGAAGTGACGGCCAAAGCTGGCTGGATATTGGCTCTGCAATAGGGAATCACCTAGATAAACTCCTGTACAAACATCAATCCCCAGTCGAACTGGCCCTCTCGGCCAATCGACCGCATATACGCAACCGACGCTTCCTGGAGCATTCCATGTCTGACTCTTTGGAGCTCCCGACTTATATCCAGAGCTTCTCGGGGTATGCAGACCCCCAGACCATCGGTGAGCGAGCGGAATCGCGCGTACTTTTGGTTTACTTCGGCTTGGCTTAATGTCATGGTACGACCCTCCCTTAGGTTGATGGCAAGTTGGAGAGTTATTGTCTAATATAAACAATAACACGAGTCAGGCTTATTTCCCTCCTGTGCGAGCCTCGATAATAGTTTGAGCCACATTTTGCGGCACGACGGCGTAGTGGTCGAATTCCATGGTGGAGAAGGATAGTTTGCTTTTTATATATTTCATGATATTTTATTAGCAGAGGTATATACCTCAGAAAGGAGGTGAGACCTATGCGTACGCTGCCGTGGAGTAGCAGTTCTGTCAACGCCCAGGGGCCGGGCGATGACGACGGGTGTGACCACTCCGACTACAGCGAAGATTCGGATGCGGACTCGCCCGACACGGACGCCGGTTAATTCAAGACTACCGGCCATACCACTCTCTTAATTTTCGTTAAGGGGGTGGTATGTTCTTTTAAATTCATCAATCAATTCACGGTATCCCTTTTTTTCAACAATTTCCCATGCACGCATATAATCTTGTGAACCAGCATCTAAGGATCTTTTTATATTTTTGTCTAGTCTTGGGTGGTCTTTTAGAATTTCAAGATAAATATATTTAAGGACAGCATGCGTAATAACATGGTTTTTAGTCAGTTGGTTTTCTTGTGGGAACATCTCGGACAGGATGCTCATTGGAACCTTTTCTATATTATCTTGAAACAAAACGTGGATTAATTCGTGTGAAAGCGTATCAACAAACTCTTCTGGAGAGAAACTACTTTTTACTACTATCGGTTCGCTGAACCCTCGCGGGATACCGCTTACTACATGGACATCTATAATATTTCTCTGAAAATCAAGATTTAAAATGCCGCATATCCCTTGCAGTATTTCCTCTCCTTGTTTAGTCCATTCTGTTTTATAATTTTTGACCCTCTCTAAAACTTCCTTTTTCCCGGGCGGCATCCAATCATTCCAACCACGTTTTTTCAATTCTGGATTATTCTTGCAAAAAAATATAAAAATTGGATCTAAAAACCGATTATATTTTATAATAATTTTAGGAATATTTTTTATTGACGTAATCATCAGAGGAATTCCATATTTATTTTATCAGCCATTTCTTTCACCCCAAATTATACCTCAAAAATTTCGGGGATTCTAGGGACCATAGTAGACTTTGACATAGCACCAGGAACGCGTTTTACAAAGCGGACCTGCCCAGCCCTATTTCCCTCCCGTCCTGGCTTCGATTATTCCTTGTGCGACATTAGTCGGCACGATAGCGTAGTGGTCGAATTCCATGGTGGAAGAACCGCGACCTTCGGTCATAGAGCGGAGCGAAGTGACGTAACCAAACATTTCGGAGAGAGGCACTTTAGCCCGTACCACCTTTAGCTCCCCTCTATCCTCCATAGCTTCGATTTGCGCGCGCTTGCCCGAGAGATTGCCGGTGATATCGCCCATGAATTTCTCCGGCATTATCACTTCCACTTTCATAATAGGTTCCAGGAGTACCGGTTTGGCACGTCTCGCCGCTTCTTGAAAGGCCTGCGAAGCGGCAATCTTGTAGGCAATTTCGGAAGAGTCAACATCGTGGTATGAACCGTAATTAAGCTCGGCGGAAATATCCGTCATTTTATAACCAGCCACGATACCTCTGTCCATGGCCTCCTTAATGCCTTTCTCCACAGCCGGGATAAATTCTTGCGGGATCACGCCACCCTTGATAGCGTCGACGAACTCAAATCCAGCTTCGCGATGAGCATTCTTGGGAACTTTTTCCTCCGGATCATATTTAGGCAGAGGTTTAATTTTAATTTTGACGTGCCCGTACTGACCTTTGCCTCCAGTCTGCTTGATATATTTATTTTCCACTTCCGCTTCGCCAGTGATAGTCTCTTTATACGCCACTTGTGGCTTGCCGACATTGGCCTCGACAGAGAACTCTCGCTTCATGCGGTCCACGATAATCTCCAGGTGAAGTTCACCCATACCCATGATGACCGTCTCACCAGTCTCTTGGTCAGATTTGATTTTGAAAGTCGGGTCCTCGTCAGAGAGGCGCTTGAGAGCCATACCCATTTTCTCCTGGTCTGCTTTGGTCTTCGGCTCAATGCGCAGAGAGATGACCGGCTCTGGGAATGAAATCTCTCCGAGAATGATGGGGTGAGCTTCGTCTGAGAAGGTGTGACTGGTCTTAGCATTCTTGAGGCCGACGGCAGCGGCAATTTCTCCAGCGAAAACCTTCTTCACTTCTTCTCTCTGATTTGCCTGTAGGCGCACGATACGACCGAGCCGCTCATTTTCACCAGTGGTCGAGTTATGTAAATAAGTGCCAGATTCAATCGTGCCAGAATAGACACGGAAAAACGTCAGCTGGCCGACGAACGGATCGGACTGGAGTTTGAACGCCAGGGCCGAGAACGGTTCTGCATCCGAGGCATGGCGCTCTATTTCTTCTCCCGAGCGAGGGTCTATACCTTTGATCGCCGGAATATCGAGAGGGGAAGGTAGAAAATCCGCCACCGAATCAAGCACGAGCTGAACGCCTTTGTTCTTGAGAGCCGAGCCGGCAAAGACTGGGAAAATCTTATTCGCGATAACTGCTTTGCGGAGCGTCGCTTTAAGAGTATCCAGACTAATCTCTTTCTCTTTGCCTTCGAGATAGGTATTCATAAGAACCTCATCATTCTCCGCTATTTTCTCCACCAGTTCGGCACGATACTTCTCGGCGTCGGCGCGAAGATTGTCCGGGATTTCTTTCTCAACTACTAGACTACCCATGTTGCCCTCGAAGTAATACGCTTTCATTCTAAGAAGATCTATCACGCCCTCATGCTTGGCTTCTTCCCCTATCGGAATCTGCATACGAACCGCTTTTTTGGAGAGCCGGTCGAGAATAGATTTATAAGAACGTTCAAAGGAAGCCCCGGTGCGGTCAAGCTTGTTGACGAAACAGATGCGAGGCACTTGCGCTTCTTCGGCATAACGCCAGTTGGTCTCGGACTGTGGCTCGACACCGGCTACACCGTCGAAAACGACTACCGCGCCGTCAAGCACGCGAAGCGAGCGCTTGACTTCCACGGTGAAGTCGATGTGGCCAGGAGTATCGATGATATTGAAACGAAATTTATGTTCTTTTTTCTGCCTGTCGGTCTCGGCTAGATATGTTGGCGCCCAAAAACAAGTCACGGCAGCAGCAGTGATCGTGATACCGCGTTCACGCTCTTGCTCCATCCAGTCGGTAGTGGTATCTCCTTCATGGACTTCGCCAATATCATGCTGGGAGCCAGTATAAAAAAGTACTCGCTCGCTCGTCGTGGTCTTGCCGGCGTCAATGTGGGCAATAATGCCGAAATTTCTGACTCGTTCCAGCGGATAATCTCGTTCCATAAATTATTTATAGTGAGCGTAGTCGAACTACCATGCAAAATGAGCGAAGGCCTTGTTGGCTTCCGCCATTTTATGAGTGTTCTCCCGCTTTCTGACAGCATCGCCCTCATTATTGGAAGCGGCAATGATTTCCTCCGCTAGTTTCTCATGCATGGGTTTGCCCTTCTTGGCACGAGCGGCGTCGATAATCCACTTCATTGAAAGAAACTGACGGCGTTCGGGGCGCACTTCGCGAGGAATCTGATAGTTGGCTCCGCCGACACGCCTTGAGCGTACTTCCATAGTCGGGCCGGTATTTTTGAGAGCCGACTCGAAAATTTCCAGAGGATTGGGATTCTTGGTCTTCTCCTTGATCGCTTCCAGAGATCGGTAGACAATTGACCGCGCGGTAGTTTTCTTCCCACGTTCCATACAGTAGTTGATAAACTTCGTTATTTTCTCGGAATCGTAGACGAAATCAGGATTTATTTTTGGTTTGGCTTTGAGTTTGCGTCGCATTTATTTAGGTTTTTTCACTCCGTATTGACTTCGTGTCTGTCTCCTATTCTCAACACCGGTGGCATCAAGCACCCCGCGCACGATGGTGTAGCGCAGACCGACATCTTTGACGCGTCCGCCTCGGATCATGACCACCGAGTGTTCTTGGAGATTGTGGCCGATGCCGGGAATATAAGCGGTTACTTCCATGCCATTAGTCAGGCGGACTCTGGCGATTTTTCTGATGGCGGAGTTTGGTTTCCTAGGCGTCTTAGTCGTCACTTTGGTAATCACTCCCCTCTTGAAAGGAGAATTGAAAAAAACTGGATGATTCTTTTTGTTGTTAAAACTGCGCGTCAAAGCAATCGTCTTGGTTTTGCGAGTGATTATCTTCCTTTTGCGTCGGATTAGTTGATTGATAGTACTCATTACAAAAATATCTCCAAAGGGAGAGTGATACTGTACTAAACAGTAGCCTAAATTGCAACCCCGGTTAGGAGACGGAAAAGCAAGACTATGACCGGAAAAATAAACTGCCAGAGAAAGAAAATAAAGAAAAGAACGAGAATGAGGCCATACCTTTCGAAAAATCCTCTAAGTTGGTTTAACTTATCCGGAAAAGCGGCAAAAAGTATCTTGGAACCGTCGAGCGGAGGAATGGGCACGAGGTTGAAAATGGCGAGGAGAATATTGATGAAGACTATGACGGAGGTAATTTGAATGAAGGCAGGACTTGTCGCAGCAACACCAACGCGCAAGAGTAATCCGAAGATAAGCGCAAGAGCAACGTTGGAGGCCGGCCCGGCGGCGGCTACGACTGCTTCTGACCATCGACCCGGCTTAAGATTATATGGATTGTACGGCACTGGCTTAGCCCAACCGAAAATAAACCCACCTAAAAAATAAGCCGCGGAAGGCACCAGAAATGAGCCCACGAAGTCGAGATGTTTGAGAGGGTTAAGTGTTAGGCGACCTTGATACTTCGCTGTCTGGTCGCCCAAGAAGCTTGCGGCGTAACCGTGGGAGACCTCGTGGATGACGACCGACATGATCAGAATGGCGATCTGGAAGATAAAGTCGACTTGCATAGTGGTCAAAAATCCTAAATTCGAAGCATCAAATCCGAAACAAGCTCGAAATTAGAAAATGTAAAACAATTATAGCACTTTTGATTCTGAATTTCTAAGAATCGAACTGAGAATAAGCATGAGTTCTTTGCACTCACTGGCTAAAATCATGCATTCTTTTTCCAATGCCATATCTCCGCTCGTATCTACAAGATTGAGCCAATATTGTGTCTCTTTCGCCTCTTTACGTGCAATTTTAATACGCATCAGAAAGTCTTTCTTACTCAAAGACTCATTGGCTTCTATATAATTAGCTCCGACTGACCCACTCGATCTCACCAATTGCTTGCTATCTTCAAAATTAGCAGTATTCCTCGACAACTTTTTCACAAACATTCTGACTGCTTTCGCGAATTTATAAGTTCTTTCTTCCAAATCGTATTGTTTGGAATTTTTAATTTCTGTCATTTAAATTTGTTTCGGATTTGGTGCTTAGTGCTTAGAATTTGCCTCATACGCTCGGTTCATGATACCATGCCAAGCGTATGAGGACTTGTCCCATAAATCAAAAAGGTTCCAAGATGGGAGGCGGATATTCTAATCGTACTCGTGCTACTCAATTTAACCCTACTGGGTCTGTTCGCAAGTACCCTAACTTTCAGAAAAAGCGTATTTACGTGCCGGAACTCAAGAAAACTATTACTCTCATCCTTTCGACCAGAGCTATCAAAACTATCAACAAGCGCGGCGCGCATTCCGTGCTCAAAAAAGCCGGGGTGATTTAATATTTTATGCACCTGAATGAAATTTATCTTGAACTTCATGTACCAGACTTTGAGGTAACAAAGGAATTTTATGGAAAGCTTGGGTTCTCTGTAGTGTGGGAACATAAACCAGACCAAAAGAAAGGATACTTGGTAATACGACGTAAAGACAGCATTCTATGCTTCTGGCCCGGGAACGAAAAGGTATATGAACAAAATTATTTTAGACAATTCCCACGCAATACTGTAAGAGGATATGGGGTGGAGATTGTTATTCCGATTGAAGATATAGAGATTTTTTATAAACAAGTTAAAAATTTTGCGAATGTTGCTGATACTTTAGAGATTCAGCCATGGGGTCTTAAAGATTTCCGCATTATAGACCCATTTGGATACTATTTAAGATTCACCGAACCTCATGATGTGTTGAACCAGGGTTTTTCTATCAATGAGATTGCCTAACTTACGTTATTAGTTCACGATCGTGAGTTATTAACGTATAACAAATAATAGTGGAGCTTATATCTAAATTAAGTCGAAAAATTCACGAAGATGCTTATCGTTCTCCAACTCATCGACAATCAGATACAAGACATTCTTTCCAACCCCGAGATCAGATTTGAGAAGCGTTAGAACGTCTTCACAATCGTAAGGATAAACCCAGACGCTATCTTGCAAGAGATAGAAACCGGCCAATCTAAATAGAGATCTAACCTGATCGCGGATTTTTCTTTTTGTTTCTGGAATATCAAAAATAATTACTCTCCATTTTCTATCCCACCTCTTTGGTCTTCCCAGTTTAAAGTCAGCAAATTGCCAGTGACGAAGTTTATCTTCTCCCCTAGAAGTCATGCAATACTTTCTACCGTCGTAAAAGAGTAGCCCTCTTTTGACCAGTTTGCTGGCAGAGGAACTGATGTACTCACCCTGTCTCCGTTTAGGAACTAGCCCTAGCTTATACATGGCCTTAGCGACATTTGGTGCCACAAGAGAAACGCCCAACATTCCCACATCCGCCACAATTTGAAGAATCAGCTTCTGTAGATGTTCTCTATTGTCTTTCTTTCTACTTTTTTCTTCAATTTTGCCCATACGTCAATCATTCACGATAGTGACATTATAACGTATATAGAAACTTAGTTGTCCACAACGTCATCACATCTTTATATCCTCAAAAAAGCCAGGGTTATTTAAAACTCTCCAACAAAGCCGACTTCTGGTTCAAGTTTGAGTCTGGTTTCTTCTAACACTGTTTTCTGGATTAGATTTATCAGACTTCTGACATCTTTAGCGGTCGCGTTTCCCGTGTTCACGATATAGTTTGCGTGCTTTTCAGAAATTACTGCTCCACCAATTTGCTTTCCCTTTAATCCGCATTTT
>Ga0075964_105_pt1 | contig 12052 bp, 10 predicted proteins | sample RifGroA2_FD_67990 | JGI IMG/M metagenome (GOLD analysis project Ga0075964, IMG submission 67990) | Parcubacteria bacterium GW2011_GWA2_45_15
CTAATAATCCTCTTCTTGATGACCACCTTGTTTATATACTGGTATTAGCTCTGTTGGCATATAAGAATACGGACAGTTCATAGAGCTCCTTAAGTATGCGCCGTATGATATATTGTACGGGCAATGAAAGACTGGCAAGACGAGAGAGACGACTTCGAGATAGAAGGAGGACGCAAACTCTCCGGTCACATTAGCACTAACGCTTCCAAAAATGGCGCTATGCACCTCTTTGCCGCCGCGCTTGTTAATCGTGGTAAAACCACTCTTCACAACATTCCGCGCATTGAAGAAGTGAACCGGTTCATAGAAGTCTTCAAGAGTCTCGGTGTCAAAGTATCCTGGGCCGGCACCCATACCATTACTATCGAGCCCCCAAAAAGTTTCTCCGTCTCGCACATCAATAGTCGCTCAACGGGTAAAATTCGTTCCGCTTTGATGCTCATTGGCCCGCTTTCGGCCCGCCTGCTAACGCCTAAGCGCAGCGATGGCGGGCAGGCTCGATTGAAATTCTTCAGGTTGCCGCACATCGGCGGCTGTAAGATGGGAGAGAGGACGATCGCCGCGCATCGCTATGCACTGGAAGACTTGGGTTTGAAGATAGAGACGAAAGAAAACTACTACCATATCTCGCGCGGGAAACGGGCCAAAAAAGAAGTAGTTATGTATGAAGCATCAGATACAGGCACGACCAATGCAATACTGCGTGCCGCGGTAATCCCGCAGCGGACTACCATAGATTTCGCTCAACAGAACTATATGGTGCTTGAAGTTTGCTACTTCCTGAAGAAACTTGGGATTAAAATCGAAGGTATCGGCACCAAAACGCTCACCATCGAAGGCAATCCAAACGTTGAAGTTGACATCGAGTATTTCAATAGTGAAGATCCGGTGGAGGCTATGCTCTTTATCACGGCGGCGATCATGACTCGCTCGAGGTTGAGAGTCAAAAGAGCGCCGATTGATTTTCTTAAACTTGAACTTCTCAAACTTGAGAAGATGGGATTACACTATGATATCTCCGCGCCCTACCTCTCTTTCAACGGCTATACTAGACTTGTTGACTTGACGATTAAGCCCTCTAGACTCAAGGCGCTTCACGACAAGATCCATGCTCAGCCATACCCCGGCATCAATACCGACAACTTGCCGTTTTTTGTACCGATTGCTACGCAAGCCGTAGGCAGTACCCTGATACATGATTGGATGTGGGAGGATAGAGCCGTCTTCTTCACCGAACTCAATCGACTCGGTGGAAATGTCCGCTTAGCCGACCCGCATCGTGTCTTTGTCGACGGGCCTTCCAAACTCAAAGGCGCGCAAATCGTCTGCCCTCCGGCGCTCCGGCCAGCCGTCATGCTTATGGTGGCCATGCTTGGGGCAGAAGGGAAATCAATCTTACGTAATGTCTATGCCATCAAACGTGGTTATGAAGATATTGTGGGACGATTAAACAAAATCGGTGCCAAAATTAAAATACTTAAATCATAAACGCTCTAGAATCGCGAAAAGGCTAATTATAGAAAAGTGATTCAACACTATCCCACCAGCCGTCACCGTCTTCGTCATACCTAATTGAACCAGCTTCAATACATTTCTCTTGAAAAGTTTTGTCCTCCAGACAGAACCTGAGACCAAGCACTTTAAGAGAGCCTTTTTCGTCTCTAGTGAAATAAAGAATGGCTACCGTGGGCCCATCTGTGAACATAATGACCTGACGGTCATCAGACTGGATGTACTTAAAATCGCTTAACTTGAAAGTGCTGGCAAAAGCATAGACACTATCCATCAGAGCAAAGCATTCCTCTATCTTCGTCAGGTCAGAACAGGTGGCGGAAACCTGATGTGAAAGACTCTTCACTCCTGCTAAATTATGAGTGCGGGCAAATTCCAGATAGTTCTCGAATGTGGTCCACGCCTCACGTTTGGGCTCTTCCTGCCGCGGGAGAGGCAAGTCAAAGGCGGCTTGGAAACTATTTTCCCAACCGAAACCCTTATATCCAAGAAAAACAACTACGCTAACAGCCAACAGAGGAATCAAGATGTCTAATTGTTTTTTCATACGTTTGATTATATCAAAGTCTATGTGATAAACCCCCACACCTACTCTAGCCGCGCGTTATTTAAATCCATAACATAATTGATTTAAAGTAGGTGTGGGGGTAAAATAGCGAGACATGATTGTCTTTGATCGCGTCTCTAAAATCTATCCGGATAGTTCCGTGGCTCTTGATGAGGTTACACTTTCTATCGAGCCGAATGAGTTTGTCTCTATTGTTGGACCGTCCGGCGCGGGCAAAACCACACTTCTGAAACTTTTCCTCGCAGAAGAAAAACCAACCGATGGCGCGGTTTATTATGAGTCTGCTAATATCCATACTCTGAATAGAAAAGAGATAGACGTCTTCCGCCGGAAGGTGGGCATGGTTTTCCAAGACTTTCGTCTTCTACTGAATAAGACTGTTTATGAGAATATTGCTTTCACCATGGAGGCGGCGGGCCGAACGGACGAAGAAATAGAGTCAGACGTGCCTCACGTTCTAGAGCTAGTGGATTTGACACCGAAGATTTGGAACTTTCCGCGTGAGCTCTCTGGTGGGGAGAAACAGAGGGTGGCTATCGCTCGCGCCCTGGTTAACGAGCCGGATATTATCATCGCCGATGAACCGACTGGCAATCTCGATCCGGCCAATACCTACGACATAGTTCAGATACTAAAAAAGATTAACGATCTTGGTACGACCGTGATACTTGCTACGCACAATAAGGGTATAATTGATTTGTTGAAGCGGCGCGTGGTGGCCATGGAGCGCGGTAGGGTCGTCCGCGATGACAGAGCCGGCAAATATTTCGTATAGAAAGTTGATTCATCTCAAATGACAAGGAAGCAAATGTTTTGGACCAAATTGAAAAGGATTCTACGCACCGGCTTTTTCAATTTCTGGAGAGACAGTACGGTCACGCTTGCTTCTGTTTTGGTGATGATGGTCACTCTCCTGGTCATTGGTCTAATCTCTTTCTCCAGCGCTATCCTGGATACTACTCTCACTGAACTGCGAAACAAAATTGACATTAATGTCACCTTTATTACCTCGGCGAATGAAGAAGATATTTTAGACATCAAGCACACCATTGAATCTCTACCGGAGGTTTTGCTCGTTACCTATGTTTCGCGTGATGAAGCTCTTGCTCTTTTCAAAGCCAGACATTCGAGCGATCAATCTATCCTCTCGGCTCTTGACGAGCTTGGTGAAAACCCTCTAGGGGCAGTCTTAAACATCAGAGCCAGAGACCCTTCTCAATATGCTTCTGTGGCCGAATTTCTGGAGAGTGGTGATGTCCTTTCCTCCGCCGGTTTGACTATTATCGACCGTATCAACTACTTTCAGAACAAAGTAGCCATCGATAAGCTGACCAGAATTATCGCTTCTGCCGATCGGCTCGGTTTTGCTTTAGCTCTTTTCTTCGCGATCATCTCTGTGCTGATTGCTTTCAATACCATTCGTCTGACGATCTATCTCGCTCGAGACGAGATAAGCGTCATGCGCTTAGTAGGCGCTTCGACTACTTATATCCGAGGACCGTTCGTGGTAGTGGGAATTATCTATGGGGTGGTGGCAGGTCTTTTGACCCTGCTCCTTCTTTTGCCTCTTACTTATTGGCTCGGTAGCACCACCGAAAGCTTTTTTATCGGTTTTAATATCTTCTCTTACTATCTTCGTCACTTCCTGGAAATTGCTTTCATTGTCATGGTTTCCGGAGTCTTTATCGGGGCCCTCTCGAGTGCTCTTGCCATTAGAAAGTATCTTAAGATATAATTTAGGTTACTATGAATAACAAAATAATTGTAGTCGTTGTCATCGCCGTTTTAGCCCTTGGTGGGTTCCTCTTATTTAAGAATAGAGGTCTAGCGCCTACCGAAATAATAGAGACTGATAGCAATATGCCTGTTGGAGGAAGCGACGTGGAAGAGACCGAAGTGGTGGAGGAAGCGGCGCAAACCAACCCGACCGGCATCAAAGAGTTTAGTATTGATGAAGTTCCTTTCTCGCTATCTCCTTCGACTATCACAGTTAACCTAGGAGATACGGTCAGGATTACTGTCAAAAATAAGCAAGGTACTCACGACTTAAAGATAGACGAGTTCAATGCTTCCACCCGCGTGCTTAATGTTGGAGAAGAACAGATAATTACGTTCGTAGCAGACAAGGTGGGTGTTTTCAAATACTACTGCTCGGTTGGCAACCATCGTGCCCAGGGCATGGTAGGTACTCTCACCGTCCGCTGATCTCTCCGTCTTGAAAAGATGGACGTAAAAACACTCACATTTGAGTCTGCGCCGGAGTACAGACATTTAGAGGGTGCTCCCGTGGCTTTTTTCTGCGCGGAGTACGCTTTCGATGAAGACTCATCTATGTGCGCCGGCGGATTAGGCGTGCTCGCTGGTGACTTTATTCTCGAATCAGCCGACGAAGGCTTACCTTTCGTGGCTATCGGGCTCTGGTATGGTGGACCCAAAAGTCCTATACGAACGAAAGAGTTCACACTTATCGAGAAAGACGGCGTGCCCGTCGTCGTTGAAGTCCCATGCGGGGAGGAAGTTGTTAAAGCTCGTGTTTGGGCGCACCGGTTTGGAAAAAGTGTGTATCTTTTGCTCTTGGACACTAATATTCTTGAGAATTCTCCAGAAAATCAGGTCGTTACGGAACATCTTTATGACTCAAATTTAGAGACTCGCCTGAAGCAGGGACTGCTTTTGGGTATTGGGGGAGTGAGACTTCTCTCTCAACTTGGTATTACGCCAAGCATATATCACCTAAACGAAGGTCATACCGCTTTTGCCGGCTTTGAGCTTATTGTCGAGCGTATGGCAAACGATGGGACGGGAAATGTGGAAGCGGCTCTGGCTTCTATCAAAGAGAGAGTAACGGCGACGAAACATACCATCTTCTCTATCGCAGGTTTCAGTATGGATGAGGATAAATTTGTCTTGCTCGTCGGACCTTATTGCAAAAAAAATAATATTTCTGTGAGAGATATTTTTAAGCTTGGAGAGGATAAAAATGTAGAAAAAGTGTTCTCAACAACTCAGTTTTTACTGAATTGTGCTCAAAGGCAAAATGGCGTGAGTGTCTTGCACACGGTCTTTGAAAAACTCGCTCATCCTGAGAGTGTTCTTTTTCCTATTACGAACGGGGTCTATCAAAAGCGCTGGCAAGCAGAAGCCTGGCTTAGAGGTCTTAAAGGCGAGACTCGGCTCGCCGATGAAACTATGTGGGAAATAAAACAAAATTTACGGAAGCGGCTTGTGAATTTTGTCGCAAAAAAGACCGGAGTGAGGCTTGATCCCGACGCTTGCACCATAGTGTGGGCGCGGCGCTTCACTAAGTACAAACGTCCCAAACTTCTTTTCTCCGACCCGCCACGTTTAAAGAACCTTTGTGCTCACAGCGCTAAAGTCCAGTTCATCATTTCTGGTGAGGCACATGAATCAGACGTGGCAGGGCAGAAGATGGTAGACGAAATAAAAGCAATCACCAAGAATCCTGTTTTCAATAACCACGTCGTTTATCTCGAGGATTATTCGATTACTGTAGCAACAGAGCTTGCGCTCGGAGCAGACGTTTGGCTCAATACTCCCGAGAGAGGCTTTGAGGCGTGCGGCACCAGTGGCATGAAAGCAGGTTTGAACGGGGCTCTAGAAGCAAGCGTTTCTGATGGTTGGATAAACGAAGTAGATTGGTCCAATATCGGCTTTATTTTGTCGGAAAACGATACCGCGCAGTCAGTCTATGACACTCTCGAAAAAGAAATTATTCCACTCTTTTATGTAAGATCACCCAAAGGCTTGCCTCTAGAATGGATAAGACGTATGCGCGATACCCAGAGTATTGTTGAATCGGGTTTTACCGCCAAACGAATGCTCCACGATTACCTTACAAAAGCATACATGGTGCTTAAATAAGAATCTGATACAATGAAACGCGTAATGGGAATCTTTGATACCAAGAAAAGTCTCAAGATTCTCTTTGTTGCTACCGAGGCGGCTCCTTTTGTGAAGATTGGAGGGCTTGGCTCGGTCATGTACTCTCTTCCGCGGGCTCTGCGCGAGCTTGGACATGATGCTCGGGTTATGATCCCAAAATATCTCTCTGTAGACGAAAGTGTACACAAATTGAAGATTGCTTATAGAGGTCTCGAGGTCCCGACAGAGAATGAAAATGAGCCGGCTCATCTTATCTGTAATGTGAAGCGCTACGATCCAGAGAACAAAAGCACTGACCCGGTCACGACATACTTTCTTGAAAATCAGGAGTATTACGAACAAAGAGCGAATGTTTATGGTTACGCCGATGACGCGGTGCGCTGGGCTCTCCTCTGTCGCGGCGCTCTTGAATTCATTCGTTTGCATTCCGGCTGGGTGCCTGACGTCATTGTTTCGTCTGATTGGCAGACGGGACTTATTTCCAATTTTCTCAAAACTACTTACAGAAGTGACCCCCTTCTTTCGAAGATAGCTACAGTTTTCACTATTCATAACCTTTATTTCCAGGCGATGTTCGACCACAAGTTTGTCTCGGAGATGGACTTTGACGATGGACATTCGCCAATACCTGCATTCAATTCTTCTCGGCTCGAACATATAAATTGTATGCGCAGAGGAATTATTTATTCCGATGTTATCAATACCGTATCGCCGAATTACGCCAAGGAAATTATGACCACAGAATATGGCGAGCTTCTCGATGACCTCTTGCGTGAACGCCGCGCAGTCCTGTCTGGGATACTCAATGGTATTGACTATAATCTCTGGAATCCGGAGACCAATAAAAATATTGAATCATCTTACAACTCCAAGCATCTTGATGCGCGGATAGCCAACAAAACTGCCTTGCAGGAGCGCTTCAGACTACCGAGTGACAAAAACGCTTTTATTGTGGCTATCGTTGGTCGTCTGACCAGACAGAAGGGTCTTGATTTGCTTCCTCACACGATAGAAACGCTTTTAACCGAGTTGCCGATACAACTTACTGTGGTCGGAGAAGGAGAATTTATGAGTTTTTTCCACGATCTTGAATCCAAATATCCCGGCAAAGTAGCGGCTCATCTCAAATTCGACAATGTCTTACCACATCTGGTCTTTGCGGGGGCTGATGTGGTCCTTTTGCCATCGCGATTTGAACCGTGCGGGCTAGTCCAGATGGAAGCTATGAGAATGGGCACGATACCAATAGTGAGAAAAACTGGCGGACTTGCTGACAGTGTTGAAGATTATAATCCGAACAAAGAGACGGGTACCGGCTTTACTTTCGAACGATTTGATTCCTCATCTCTGATGATATCTTTTGTGCGTGCTTTTGAGAATTTCCGTGACAAGAAGAAGTGGCGCGAACTTCAGAGGCGAGCAATGGCAGAGGATTTCTCTTGGGTGAGCTCCGCCAAGAAATATGCTGCTCTATTCCAGCGATCCGTCGAGATACATAGTCGATATTAATTTTTAAATTTCGCTACTAATGAAGTGGGCAAATTTTTTACATATTTATCAACCTTCTAACCAGATTGAGGAGATTTTTCATAAAGTGGTAAGTGAAAGCTATAAACCACTGATCCAGACTCTTAAGGATCATCCACTAACTAGGATCACTCTCAATATAAACGCGGCTTTGTCAGAACAGCTTCTAGCTCGTGGTTACGAGGATTTGATCAACGATATAATTTTTGTCGCCGATAGGGGACAGATCGAATTTACCGATTCTGCCAAATATCACGCTCTCTTGCCTTTCTTGGAGAAAGACGAAATTGTAAGACAGATTAAGCTGAACCAGGAAACAAATCAAAAAATATTCGGTTCTGTGTATAATCCGACTGGTTTTTTTCCACCCGAAATGGCCTACGATCCGGCTTTAGTGCCCATTATTAAGGCACTGGGATACCAATGGATAATTATTGACGAAATTGGGTTAAACGGAAAGGTGAATCAGGTAGACACCAATACCGTATATAGCATCGATGATACTGATCTTTATGTTTTTTTTCGCGAGAGAAATGCTTCCAATCTCATTATGAGCGCCCTAGTTCGCCGTGAACGAGACTTCAAAGAACTAATGGGTCAAGAGTACAAACGTAAGGGCTATATGATCACAGGCATGGATGGAGAGACGTTCGGTCACCATCGTCCCGGTCTTCAGAAACTTTTGACCGGTCTTCTGATATCGGATGACTTTGAGCATGTTTTCTTTTCCGAACTGCCAAGTCAGATTAAGCAACATGTTCAAGTGAATCCAGTAGTATCAACCTGGGCTTCAACGGAAAAAGATATTGAGAGAGGAGAGCAATTTTTAACCTGGAAAGATAGCCAAAATAAACTGCACGATATGCAATGGGAACTTCAGCATTTGGTGCTCAATGCCGTGAAAAGTTATGCCGGTACTTCCGAAGAGATAAACCTGGCTCGCCGTAAACTTGACCAAGCTTTAGCTTCCGATCATTTTTTTTGGGCATCGGCACGACCGTGGTGGTCACTGGAAGTTATCGAAGCGGGTGCATGGATTCTACTTGATACTATCCGAAGCATACCACGATGTAGGCTTGAAATAATTCAACGCGCCGAGCATCTTTACCATGCTATTATTGCGCTTTCTTTTGAGTGGCAGAGGACTGGTTATATCCGCAATATTTATGGACAGTACAGAGAAACTCCTCGAATTCCTTTTAAAGATAATACGATAGGTCGGGGCGAACCGTGGGTTTATCGTGCATTTATTGAGCTAATGAAAAATGCCATGAAAGAAGCCACAGAAAAAGAAAATTTTGAGGAGGCAATTTTATGGCGAGATGCCATTTGGAAACTTGAGACCAAGAACGATATTTATGATGCTGTTCATGCCGTAGATATTTTACGAAAACAGATCACCAATGCTCAAATCTTAGATATGATCGACAAATATCGCAGAGAGTACGAACGTTTGGTTTCCGGCCAGCCTGAACAAAGAGAGTAGAGGGTAAAGTCTACACCTATTCAATAAACGTGAGGGCTTTGCCGAGCTTGTCTCCACGGCCAGTACGGCCAATACGGTGGACATAGTCGTCGTAGGTAGCTGGTAGATCGAAATTGATGACATGTGTGACATCAGAAATATCGAGGCCGCGAGCGGCTACATCTGTCGCGGCAAGTACCTGTGCGTGGTCACATTTGAATAAATCGAGTGCCCGTTGTCTCTCTCGCTGACTTTTATTACCATGGATGGATTCGGCTTTTAAACCTCGTCTTCCTAGTTCCTGTGCCAGTCTCTCCACGCCATGCTTGGTACGGCCGAAGACCAGTACTTTACTGAACTCTCTTTGAATCAGAAGGTTGTGGAGGACATCGAGCTTGTTTTTATCTTTAGGAATTCTCACTATATCTTGATGGACATTTCTCGCGGTATCTCGAGTTTTGACCGAGATGCGCACTGGCTCGCGCCCGCCTGCCGAACTGGGACGGGCAGGAAGGAATTCGTGTATAAGCTTTTCGATCTCTGGTGAAAGAGTGGCAGAGAAAAAGAGTGTCTGTCGCTCCTTAGGCATCTGCGCCATCATAAATCGCACATCGCGTATGAAGCCCATGTCGAGCATCCTATCTGCTTCATCAAGGATGATGGTTTTAAAGCCGGAAAGATCGAGCACTTGCTGCTCCATGAGGTCTCTCAAACGTCCCGGTGTGCCGATGACAAAATGGTGTCTGTAACGCAGTTCTCTAATCTGTTTGCCCATGCCGACGCCGCCAATACAGAGCACGGAGAAGAGGTTTGAATTTTTAGCAAAAGCCCGAAGCTCCTCGTCAATCTGGCAAGCGAGCTCACGAGTGGGTACCACGATCAGCGCTTTTTCTCGCGAGTCAAGAATTATTTTATTGATAAGAGGGATGAGGTACGCAGCGGTCTTGCCGGTGCCGGTATTGGCGATGCCCACGATGTCCGAACCTCGAGTAACATAGGGAATTGCTTGATCCTGGATAGGAGTAAGTTCCATATAGCCCTTGGCCTCGATGTTTTTCTTCAGGATTTCTTGGAATTTGAAATCGGCAAACGAATGCTTCGGCACAAAGCGTTCTGTTTCTAGAGTGATGACAGCCTTGTTCACAAACTTGGACACGTCAGAAAAAGCCTTCTGGGGCCACTTGCCTACACGTCCTCTATTTTGTGGCCTAAAGCCACGATTTCTATTTTGCATATAAGATAAACCTCGCTCGTGAGGTTTATAGACTTGCGTCTGCGTAATAGAGACAATCTCCAAACGAAACCTATGAGGACTGATTTACCCCTCCAGTATATCGTACCTCACTTATTTTGTCAAATAGTATTTGAAAAGTGCCTTGATCCCGGCAAGGTTCTTCTCCCACTCTATAACCTCATGAGTCTTTAGCTCCACCGTAATGGAAGGGATATTGATAGAAGCGAGCCATCCTTCAGCGTCACCACTAGTCTCGTAACTGTCAAATGATTTGACTCTTGGGTATCCTGACCCGCGCGAATAGGCATTCATGATTTCGAGTGTTTCTGGTAGGATACCGTTCTCGCACTCTGACGCATACACGGCATTTGCTTGGCTATGCCAAAAGATGACAGCATCTGGTTTATTTTCTAAAACAAAATTTCGCAAAGCCAGAGCTTCCGGTTCGGAGAAGGGTTTCAATCCCGCGCTCACGATCCTTTCCCGCCACTTGCTTGTCAGTTTCCACTCACAGTCAAAGTTGCGATTGAGGTCAACTCCGCGCGCATTGAAACGCCCCGAGGCCAGGACTTCTTTGTCGACCGAGACATTTGTAGTGGTGAAGCGGCCTTCTTTACCAGAGACCACATAGACTCCGTCAGGGTTAAGAGACGGCAGCACCGTCACGGTCAAGTTGTCGGGGATAAAGGCAGGATTGGCGACAAGATAATCCATAAATTGATACGCCAGAATCACGCTATTCCACTCATATCCGCCATGTATGCCACCGATAAAGACGAGATGTCGCTCTCCGTTTCCGTAGGTGTAGCTTTCGATCCGGCGTCCCTCCACAGACGTGCCGATAACCTTATATTTGGGCCCAAGGTCTCCTGAATCTTCAGTCGGTTCTATTGACGAAGTTTCTGGCGACTTACCGTTTAGACTGATAAACGTGAAGATACCAATGCCCAGGACTAAAATGATAACAATGGTTCGGCTGATTGAATTCGTAAACAGAAAGTGCATGGTTCGACAAGCTCACCACAAGTTATTTGCTGTAGTACTCAAGTAGTGCTTTGATGCCTTTCTGGTTTTTAGTCCATTCAGTATCCGTATGGTTCGTGAGAAGCACGCTGATGGCGGGGATATTATTCTTGGCGAGCCAGTTGACCATATCACCGGTTATTTCGTAGAAGTTGAAATCATCATAGGCCTTATATCCGGAAGCGTCCGCAAACTTTTCTGTGATGGCGCGAGTCTCTAGAGAAATACCGTTGTGGCAGTTCGACGCATAGACACCGCCGGCGGCACTGTACCAAGTAACAACCGCGGCTGGTTTGTTGGTTTCTACGTAATTTTTGATCGCCTGACTTTCTGGTTCAGAAAAAGCTTTACTCCCGCCACTGACCGTTCTGTTCTGCCATGTGCCGGTAGTTTGCCAGTCGCAATCAAAGTTACGATTAAGGTCTACATTATTGGCGTTGAAGCGACCAATGACCGTAGCCGCTGGTGACGAAGGGACATCTGCTGGAGTAAAACGGCCGGGAGTGTCAACTATCTTTTCCAAACCGTCGGGGTTTAGTACCGGGATCACTGTGACCTCCACATTGGCTGGGATAACGCCTGGATTTGCTTTCAGATAGTCCATTAATTCATAGGCGACGAGAACCGTATTCCACGAGTATCCACCGTGAATGCCGCCAACAAACAGAAGTTCTCTTTGACCTGTGCCGAAGTGGTAGGCGGTAATATTGCGAGTCTCAACAGACTGACCGATGACAGACTCGCCTAGATTCTTCTCTACCTTGTCTATCTTTTGATTATCTGTTGACGGGGTCGTAGTGCCCACATTTTGATTCTCTGT
>Ga0075964_106_pt1 | contig 11112 bp, 14 predicted proteins | sample RifGroA2_FD_67990 | JGI IMG/M metagenome (GOLD analysis project Ga0075964, IMG submission 67990) | Parcubacteria bacterium GW2011_GWA2_45_15
GCCACCCACGTCTCCCTTCTGAAGCAGATGCGCCAGAACACGCTCAGCCCCGGTGCACGACACAGTGCCGAGAACACCGGCCCGAGAGCACGTGTTGGCAAGATGAGGGCTCGATATATAGATCCCCATTCCGCCTTGAATAATGGATCGATTCATGAGACCCTCCTCTCTTTGAAAAAGAACTGGTTAAAGAACTGGTTGATGTTTGGGTAGATACTCTACCTCTCACTAAATCATAATGAGATTTAACGAAAATAGCGAATCCTTGTTATTTTATTTTGCCTTCCGACCGAGATTATAGACTTTGCGCTTCATACGTTCACGACGCCATATACCGAAGTGTTTAAGATAGCCGAATTTGTAGACACGGACAGGAGAGAAACCGGCAAACCATAGGATTCCTTTTCTTAACTCATTGGTCGTATCGCCAAAGACAATGCGCTGGATAAGCGGAGCCGTATCAGAGGTGATAATCATAGCGGCGCTCTTACCTTTCAACAATTTACTCCAAAAGTTACCTCCGTGAGTGAACTTGTAGGCGAAATCCGGTAACCACGTGCGGTCAATGAGACCCTTTAAGAGCGCCGGCATAGTGGACCACCATGACGGATAAAATATTACAAAATGCTCGCACCATCTAACATTCTCCTGGAACGCAACTAGATCCGGTTCGAGTTCTTGAGTTTGTTTGTACCCAAAGTGAAGAATCGGGTCGAAAGTCATGTCGCCTATATTCATTCGCCGCACTTCGTGTAGAGCTTCTTCCGCTCCTCGCTCATATTCGCCGGCTAAAGTGCCATTAAGGGTGTCCTTATCGGGATGCCCCAATAATATTAAAATCTTTTTAGACATTTTACTCTAATATTGAGGCTTTGTATCCGATTTCTTCCATAGACTTAAAAATCTGATCCTTGCTAATTTTCCCTGGATCAAATTCTAATACCCCTTTCTTACTGTTATAATCTACTGAAATGGACTTGACTCCGTCCATATTGGAAACAAGCATTTCAATGCCCATGGCACAAGCACCGCAGTGCATACCAGAAATATCTAAATTAATTTTTTCCATACTCAACACTTTAACATATTAAAGCTACATCCGATTTGCTTGTTTCTCTATCGGAGGCACATAGCGGCGGAGAAGAAGGGAGTTAAGAACTACTGAAATAGAGCTGAAGGCCATGGCGAAACCAGCAATCTCGGGACGCAAAGTCGCTTGGGAAAACGAGAAGAAAGCGCTGCCGAAACTACCTAGTTTCTTGGATAGAGTGATGACCCAAGCCGAGGGAACACCAAACGATGTTTGAGTAATAAGCAGATGGGCTCCGGCAGCAATTGGTATCGCAACAATATTGTAAATAAAAGCCCAGAAAAGATTCTGCCAAATTTTCTTGATAGTTTTGCTTGACAATTGAATAGCCGTAACCACGTCCCGAAGATCATCTTTAACCAGTACAACCTCGCCTGTAGCTATAGCTACGTCGGATCCCGAACCAATAGCAATACCAACATTAGCTTGAGCGAGAGCTGGCGAATCATTAATGCCATCCCCGACCATGGCGACCTTCTTACCTTCATCTTGGAGTTTCTTTACTTGTAAGGCCTTATCTTGCGGCAAAACTTCTGCCATGACTCTATCGATACCAACCACGCGAGCTATGGCGTTTGCCGTCTTCTCATTATCACCGGTAATCATGACAATATATTTACCCATTCTTTTGAGCTCAGTAATAGCTTCCTTAGCAAACGGCTTCAAGGTATCTGCCATAGCAATTAAAGCTGCTGGCTTCTTATCAATAAGCATGAAGACGACCGTCTTGGCTTCGTCCTGCAGTTTTCCCAATTGACTCATGAAGGATTCCGTGGAAACCCCTAGATTTTTCATGAGAGCGGTATTGCCTATATGAACCATTTTATCTTTTACTTTGGCCTCAAGTCCCATGCCAGAGATCGCTTGAAAATCTTTTATTTCTTCCAAATTGCTGTTACCTTCCTTCGCTTTTTCGATAATGGCCCTAGCCAGAGGATGTTCCGAACCTTGTTCGGCAACCCCCGCCATATAGATCGCGTCTTTAATGTCGATGTTCTGATCCAGCGCAAGAAAATCGGTGACGACAGGCTTGCCAATGGTCAGTGTACCAGTCTTGTCAAAAATGATTGCGTCAATGCGGTAAGCGTTCTCTAGAGCTTCACCGCCTTTCAAAATAATTCCAAACTTAGCGGCTCGGCCTATGCCGACCACTAGTGCTGTAGGAGTAGCAAGACCCATGGCGCATGGACAAGAAATAACCAATACCGCAATCATCTTGAGCAGACCCGCTCTGAAAGGGAGCCCTGCGACGAAATACCAGCCAGCAAAGACAATAAAAGAGAGCACTACCACGGCTGGCACGAAGTACTCGCTGATCTTGTCCACTAAATCTTGAATTGGAGCTCGGCTGGCTTGCGCTTCTTCGACCATCTTCACAATCTGGGATAAAAGAGTGTCTTTACCAACTCTAGTAACTTTGAATTTTATAAGCCCTTCTTGGTTCAAGGTGGCTCCAATTACCTCCTCGTTAACTGTCTTGCCGACTGGGAATGATTCCCCAGTAACCACCTTTTCATCTATATGAGTTTTGCCTTCTGTAATTACTCCATCGACAGGAATCTTCTCTCCCGGCTTCACTATGACTATATCGTCAATTTTGATCTCATCCATCGGTATTGTCATTTCCTGTCCGTCTCGAACCACATGAGCTTCTTTAGCTTCAAGCTTCAATAATTCTTTGATCGCATTCGAGGCTCGACCTTTAGCCACGATTTCAATATACCTACCGAGTAAAATGAAGACCAAGAGAGCTGCCGAGCTTTCCCAAAATGGATGATCGATGTTAAAAAAGAGAAAGCCAATAGTACTGTAAAAATATGCGGCTGAAGTACCGAGTACTACCAAGACATCCATGTTCGCAGACCCGACACGGATGGCAGTGAAGGCGTTCCGGTAGAACGACCAACCGATTACGAATTGGATGGGAGTGGAGAGAATCCAATAGAGGTAATTGAGATCAATATCCCAGAGTTGGTGCACATGCTGGAGATTGAACATATGTATCAACATGTAATAGACGATGATGGGCGTAGCCAAAATAGCCGCGAGTACCACCCGTCTTTTAGCCTGTTTGATGAGTAGAGCTTCTTTTTGCTCTTCCTCTTCTACACTAGCCGACTCCTCCTCTGGCCTTATAAGATCGTAGCCGAGTTTGTTTAAAAATTGGTCAATTTGAACAAGAGAAATTTTTGATTCATCAAATTCAATAGAAGTTTTCTCGGCTCCATAACTTGTGTTTACACTCACAATGCCATTCTGTTTGCCAAGCAATTTATTAATTAAAACAGAACATGAAGCGCAATGCATCCCTTTAACTTTTAATACTACTTTTGCCATAGATTTTTATTGCGTCTGGCTAATGAGACTCTTTACACGAATGGTGCCAACTTGGTCAAAGTGTCCCCTTTTTACTCCTTCTACTTCTCCCTCACCGCATGGCACAGAACAATAATAAGGAAATTCCCCTGGCTGGGTGACTACAAATTCGACAACAATCCTCCCATTGGCCGGTATCCTTTGAGAGACACCGAAGGCGTCTATGGCTATACCGTGGTCGTAATCATCCTCGTTTATGACAGTCAGAATAATCTTGTCACCTTGAATAGCTTCAAAACTTTCTGGCTCCCACGTCCAGTTATTTTTCAGGGCTCGAATGGTAACTTCCCTGACCTTGCCCGTTGTTTGCGGACGGTCTGATTCTTTAACACCAAATATCTTGTAAGAGACTCCACCACCTATAAGTAAGACTCCAATTATAAGAATGATAAGATATTTATTCATCCCTACTTTTTAATCTGTATGAATTTATAAACGGCTCTGCCAAGAAATGCTATTATCACCAGAGACAAAAATACTAAGACCGGCTTAGATAAAGGAGGATCTTCGGAATGGTCATCTTCCTCCACGCTAGCCAGACTAGGATAGGCAGGACCGCTTTCAAAGACATTGACATATACCTCGCCGACTAAAGACTGGTCTTTGGGTAGTTCAATTCCTTCTGGCCGAAACTGGAGAAACATTTTGTATATTCCAGCTTTAGGAAAATTAACGTTAAAGGATATCTGCGAGGCAGGAATGATAGGAGTGCCTTCTTCCATGCCGTGAGCCAGAGCTTGGGGAATAAATCGAAGGCTCTCATGAAGATAGTTGGTTTCCTCCATCAGACCTCCGTGCTCCTCCGGATGGGTGTGAAGGTAGACTGTCAAATCATCTTTTATAACAGCCAGATGAGCCGTAGCGCCAAGATAAGGTTCAAGAATAACCCCTTGTCCGATAACATCTTTTACAGCAAAATCAATATTAGTATCGCGTCCAACAACAATTGGTTCCGGGTAACTTATGGCTACTTGATAGTCGCCTAAAACAATATTTTTGGCAAAGCTTATAGATAAAGGTGTAGAAGATGCAGATGATGTTGAGCTAGATACAGCGAAAACTGGATGGCCAAAAGAATGAGCGATGCCACCCTGCGTCACATCAGACCATACTTTATAGACACCCGATTCTGTAAAAATATGATCTACTTCCCACAATCCAGGTGAGATTTTATCTGGATGAATGTGGAAAAATTGACTAAGGTCGTCGCGTACTCCAATTATGTGAATATATTTCCCTCGCTCTAATTCTAAATCATCTACAGCCATACCAGCCGGTTTTTCGTTTACAAAAAACTGCAGACTTGAAGTAGCTCCGACTACTCTCGAAGCGTCAGCTAGAAGATTGACCACTAGACCATCTGTTACTTCATTTTCTTCATGGTATGGAGATGAGTGGGCTTGACCGCCATCCATCATATCCTCATCGTGGGGGTGCTCGACTGGGGTGCCCGGTGCATGCTCGTGAGGAGACACGGTTTGCTCATACACAAAATTGCGAGGTAGAACATATAAGAAAACGAGGGCTAGAAGTGCTGTTATCGCAAGGAGAAGATACTTGTTTGATGACAAAACTTGTTCCTCTGCCCCTTTTTCCGGTATCACACTTGAGTCGTTGATAATTTTGATATCTTTTTTCTTTCTGAACCACCACCACCATATTGGAATAATCCACACTGTGACCATAAACCAATTGCCAAGCCATAAAGGCAGACCGAAAAGGCCCGTGCCAATTTCAATGCCGTGAGCGTGAGTGACCGTGCTGTTTAAGTTCTCACGCACAATATTTAGTAGTGTTTCTTCTTGGGTTATTTTCTCCAGTTGAGTGTGTATGCCGGAGTTTACCCACCACTTATGACTGAAGAGTCCTAGTGTCAAAATAAATCCCGCTACAAAGACCATGGCCCAGCCGGTGGCCCTTTCAACCTTATCTTTGCGAGTGACCAGCCATGAAAGGCCATTTACTCCTAAGATTCCCAAAATAGCCAGGAAGATTAAAGGTAAAACTCTGCCGATAGCATGAACAAAGAATAAGAGCCAGCCGTAAAGAACATCACCACTCGAGGCAATTTCTATAAGAATCAGCGGGGTGGCCGGATGCGGACAACCAACACCGATATTCCCCAAAAAAAGCCCTAAAAAAAATGCTTTCAGAAAGTCTTGCTGTCTTTGGATAAATGCTGGAACAGCTCCGGTATATGAAGGCATTCTAAATTTTAAAAGACCAACTTCCCCAAGAGCGAAGAGAAGTGCAAAAACGCCCGCAACAAAGTAAACCCAATTTTTAATTGTTTCAAGTGGCACCGCCAAACTATCTATAGCAAACCTGCCAACTAAGGCCGCAATGATTCCATAAAGACTCAGAGTCAGAGTAATACCAAGCGCGAATGAGACGGCTATGCCCAAACCCTTTTTTATTCCCTTACCCATAGATAAAGGCACGATTACAAAGGCCAAGGGTAGGGTGCAAGGCAAAACAATCATTGAAAGGCCTGCGGCAAAACTGAAAAGGAACCACCCTAATCCGGAAGGGTTTGACGGGGAGAGGAAAAAAAGCCAGAGCAAACCGAAGACAATAATAGCCAGGATAAGAAAGAGGCCTATGACCATCCAATGCTTGAGACTAGACCGGTTGTTTACACCTTCCATGAATATTTTATAGCATCAGAAATAGAGCCAGACCCGGACCTATAAGGCCAATATCTCTAAAAGTTATGGCATCAACTCCGACCAAGAGCGCTATGGCAGCCATTTCAATAGCAGAGAAGAGCCCTATATATTTTATAATTTTTTTCGGCATAAACCAACCAAGCAACAAAACCGCGAAGATAATCTCGCTAACTCCTTGAATATACAGAAATTTTTCAACACCCAGGTTAGTTACTATCTGGTTAGCGAAACCCGGCAGACTTCGAACAGCCCAGGTCCAGGAGTTTGGATTGCGCACTATATCAATGCCAGAATACAAATACATGGCCCCAAGCGAGAGTCGTAATGCCCATTCTACATTGAGTTTTTTTAGGGTTGTTATGATTTTGAGTTAGGTGCTAAGTTCTTTGATTTTTTGAATAAATTTATCCCTATTTACTCCACCGGTGAAAAAAAGCTCCCCATTTATAACAATACCGGGTGAGGCAAATATGCCGTATTTGCTCGCCATCTTCATACCCTCTGGGGTCATCACACTGATATTTCTATATTTTACATTCGGATATCCTGATTCAACAGAATGCCAGAATTCTTCAAAGACTTTACAGTTGTGACACCCGGGGGACGATAGAGATTCTACGACTACTTCTTTCACAAACAAACTATACCATAATGCTTACCAAAGCACTGTGGATTAATTGAAGGCTATTTCAAAAGTTTCTGCAGTTCCGCCTGGTGCTCGCGCATCACCACCATCGTGGCGGCCATTTCGCTTTGACCCGCTTTCACCCTTTTTTGCACCTCCTCACCGATCTTTTTGAAAAAATCTGGATTCTTTTCCATAAGCGCAAGCAGTCTTTCCCGCTCCGCTTCCGGCAGATCTTTCATTTTTGCCTTCAGCGCCTGTTTGAGCAGAAAATTTTTGAATATTCCCATTTCTTTCTCTACTATTTCTTTCTATCTTTCTTCGGTTTTTTCTTTTCTTTCCTTTGAGGGTTATTACCTTTCGCCATATGTTTTTTACTGATTTATAATATCTTCAGTATACCCCCACACCTATATTTCTCCGAATATAGGTGTGAGGGTATACCAATAAAACCTATTTTACTCTACAAAGCGTCCGCAGCGCGGCGAGGTCTGCCTCCGATAAAACTCCAGCATCACCCTCATTTAAACGGTACATCATGGCTCCTCGATCATCGAGATGCTCCAGAGAAAGAGCGTGACCAAGTTCGTGTGCCAGAATGCGCACTAATTTACCCCGACTACTAAACTCGTAGATATTGATTTCTTGGACTCCTTCAGTGCTACGGTAGACTCCTCCGGTGAATGTCTCACCGCGTGAGGCACCGATGGTGTTATAGGTTTCTACATTTAGATTAAGTGATTTAGCCAGACGGTTGAGCGTACTCACTAGGGTATTGATTTCTCGCGCCATCTCATTGAGTTCGGCCTCCCGGAGCTGTAATTCTACTATTGCTGCCTCAAGTATCTTTCTGTCCGCCTCCAGCCGTTCGAATTGTTCTTTAGAATTTCTTTTACCCTTATTCCAAGACTCGACTTGTCTCTGGTAGAGAGCATTCTGTTCATTAAATTCCAGAACACGCGCATCGTAAATACCCTTTGCGCTGTTATATTCTGGTTTCAGACCGACATATTTAGCTCTAAGCGCTTGGTATGTAGCCTCGTCTTCTTCCACAACACCCTCGAGACCGGAGAGAGTGCTTGTCACTTCCTGGCGATAGTCATAGATCAGATTAACTGCTACTCCCCCACTTTCTGGCGCGTAGACGAAGAGTTCCATGCTCAAGGGTTCTTCCCAGATGGCCTCTGCTTCGCCGAGAGCGTCCAGAAAATATTTTTGTGAAATACCAAATCTTCTGTCGAAAGCGCCTACTACGTAAGTAATCGGTTCTTCGCACGCGAGAGGAGTCTTGGCAAATCTCTCTTGATTCCAAGCGAAAAAACTAGCCGTAACAATAACAAGAGTAATGGCCGTCTTTTTTAAATTCATCCCGTATTTTTTAGCTCTTGATAGCGAAAGCAGGTCTGGATGTGATCATTGACCATCCCAACTGCCTGCATATGCGCGTAGACAACAGTGGGGCCGAGGAATTTGAAGCCGCGTCTTTTCAAGTCTTGGGCAAAAGCCTTTGATTCCTTGGTGTACTCTGGCAAATCTTTAAGACTCTTGCGTTTACCGTCTATCGGCTTGCCTCCAACAAAGCCCCACATATATTTACTGAAAGTGTCGAACTCTTTTTGCACTTCCAGGAATCTTTTGGCGTTGTTGATGGCCGCTTCAATCTTCAGTCGGTTTCTCACGATATTGGGATTATCGAGAAGTCTTGTAATGTCTTGCTTGCCAAACCTTGAAATCTTCTTCGGTTCAAAGGCGGCAAAAGCGCGCTTGTAACCCTCTCTCTTGCTCAAAATTGTAAGCCAAGAGAGCCCAGCTTGGGCACTCTCAAGAACGAGGAACTCAAAAATTTTCCTGTCGTTTCTCACCGGTCTACCCCATTCCTTGTTGTGATACCTGACCACGAGTGGCTTCCCTCTGGGCCACGAGCAAGCCCCAACACCTACTTTGCTATTTGACTTTGTCATACGCGAATGCGTAATAGAAAAGTAGGTGTGGGGGCAAGTCCCCACAGAGTTACTTCTTCTTGCTAGAAAGGATGCGGTACATGCCTGTACTACATACAGGACACTTGCCCTTAGCAGCCGGACGGCCAGGTTTGATTTCAACTTTCTCTACATCCTTCATTTCGCGCTTTGTCTTGCACTTCACACAATATCCGATAACTTTTTCATCCATAAATTATGACTAAATGGTTAAATGTTGTACCAACCATCATTATAACATATGAAAAGCCCCGCGCTAACTATTCAGATGTCCACTTCTCTTCGCCCCATTTGACGTTCTCGGTCTCAAATATATCGGAGAGGGCTCGGCCAACCTTTCGCGCTAGTTCAGTGTTATCTCGCGTTTCGTTGCACATATGGACATCAATCGTCACATGGCGAGCGTCAAGATAGGCACTGACAGTAACGTGAGATTCTTGCAGAACCGCAACCCACGTAGCCGTATTATCGGAGAAGATACGATGATACTGTCCAAGGACAGTAACTTTTACCGATTTGATTGCTTCTTCCAGTTTGCCAAGTATGCCCTCTTTTACAGTCAGTGGTCCGGCGCAATTGTTGAGATTAATGGCAATTCGTATTCCAGATGCCATAGTAGAAATTATATGCCATCGTGGCAAATAATATAGGTGTGGATAACAAAATTTTTAAATAGCGACGTTAAAAGAAAACTGTGATAAACCCCAAGGTGGCTAGAGTCACAACCGCTCCGGCGATGACTACTCCGATAAATATCAGAGGAATGGCTTTACGAGACGGTATACCGAATACATACGCAACCAACGACGCCGTCCAAACGCCAGTTAGTGGCAAGGGTATCGCCACCAACACCACTAGTGCGAATTCTTTTAATAGCTCAAATTTCTTCGCGTGATTATTTCTGGTTCTCGCCAGAAAGTAGGAAAAAAAACTTTTCCAGAGCTCGGATTTTTCGGAAAGAAAGGCGCCTGCCCTGCCAATAAATGGCACGAGGATTAATGCGGGAATAATGTTGCCAATCACAGCCACCGAGAGAGCTTCCCAGGCGGAGAAACCGTAAGTCGCCATGGCGAAAGGAATCGCTCCTCTAAGCTCGACGACCGGAAGCATGGATATAACGAGAACGTGGATTATTTCAAACAAGGCGGAGTAATTATATCAGTGGAGCCCGTTATGTTAAAATGTCATTGTGCGTAGAATAATACTCAAAGAAGGACCTCTGGTCTTCCTAAGAAATGTGTTAGTCATGGAAATCGTGGCCACGATTTTTCTTTACGCCATATCCTTTCTTCAAAATTATGAGATGCTTTATAGAAACTGGGGTTTGGACAAGTTTGTCCGCTATGACATATTTCTAATCGTCGCCTTCTCCTCTTTCCAATTAGTTTATGTCTCCTTACTTTTTCTTGAGTGGTACTTCACGCATTTCGAGATAACCGAAAAAGAAATTACCAAAAAATCAGGTCTCATGTTTCGCCACCGTAAATCAGTCACCCTCTCTCGTGTGGTATCGGTTGAAACGTATCATTCGCCACTCGGCCGGATGATGCGCCATGCCACCATCATTGTCCACCACAGCACCGGCAGAACTACAAAAATAAAAAACGTCTTAAACGCGGATGAATTTGTCCATATTATCAAGCAGATGCCATATAACGTATCCGGATCATTACCAATACATGATATCTCCTACCTTATCAAAGAAGGAGAGGGATTCTCGACTGAATTCAAAGAAACCCTTCGCTACGACAGACGGAGACAGGTGGTCAGCAAAGAAGTAGAGCGGATGGTTATGAAAACTATTGTGGCCTTTCTCAATACCAAGGGCGGCACACTTCTCATTGGTGTCAGCGATGATGGAAGGGTTGTCGGGTTAGAAGATGATTACAACACTTTACCCAAGAAAAATCGGGACGGATTTGAAAACCACCTAAACATGCTCGTCAAAACTATGATTGGGTTGCCATTCGCGAAATATGTCGGCGTGAGATTCGAAAAGGTAGACAGCCTGGAGGTTTGTCTCGTGTCTGTGGGAGAAAGCCATCGGCCAGCATATCTCCACAATAATGACCAAAAAGAAGACTTCTTCGTCCGCGTGGGCAATTCGACCCAGCCATTTTCCATGAGCGAAACAGAAGAGTACATCAAGACGCGGTGGACCTAGCGAGAATCGCACTCGCGACTCGTCCATGCCATGAACGCGTGTTACTACTATACCATAGGCCCTGCGGAGCTTATTTTCTTTGATTTTTAGTGGTTTGTCTAGTATATTGAAAATTGAAAATTGAGAATTGTAAATTCTCTTTCGGGCCCTTAGCTTAGTTGGTAGAGCGCCTCATTTGCAATGAGGAGGTCACCGGTTCGAATCCGGTA
>Ga0075964_114_pt1 | contig 10761 bp, 9 predicted proteins | sample RifGroA2_FD_67990 | JGI IMG/M metagenome (GOLD analysis project Ga0075964, IMG submission 67990) | Parcubacteria bacterium GW2011_GWA2_45_15
TGCATTCCTAAATTATAACCCAATTAACGAGAAACGTATGGCAAAAGACCGAGGAAGCGCGCTCGTTTGATAGCGGTGGCAAGCTCTCGTCCGAACTTAGCAGGGATGCCGGAACGCTTGCGAGACTGAATGCGAGCATGTGGCGTCAGAAATTTCTTCAGAGTCTCCACATCTTTATAGTCGATATGCTCAATTTTGTGTTCTTTGAAATAATTTTGTTTCCTCATTTTACTTGTGGTGAGCTTGTCGAACTAGAATGGAATGTCGTCCACATTAACGCTATCTTCAGGATACTCAATGGCACCCTCGGGAGGAGCTTCTTGGTTATCAATCTTGGGAGCGGGCGCGGCCGACGGTAGAGAACTATCCCTCTTGGGACCGAACTGAACCTTATCAACTATGATCTCGGTACGATAGTTCTTCTTACCATCGGCACCTTCCCAATTCCGCGTTTGGATGCGACCTTCGACAAAGATGCTCGAGCCCCTCTTCATGTATTGATTGATGGTCTCTGCCGTGCGCCCAAAAGCCACCACATTGTGATATTCTACGCTATCTTGGCGCTGGCCATTTTTATCTTTCCACACACGATTAGTAGCTACGGAAAAATTAACTACAGTTGAACCACCCGGTAGAGATTTAAGTTCTGGATCTCTGGTGAGGTTGCCGTAGAGGATGACTTTGTTTATATTCATTATCTTATGATTTTACCACCGCCTCTTCGGCAGCGCCAGACGCGACCTCCTTTTTCTCTGCCATGGCAGCTCTCGCCTTGGCAAAAGTAAAGGTAGTTTCGCGCGGAGCTTTAACCAAGAGGAATCGCAGAACTTCTTCTATTTTCCCCACACCGATTTTGATGGCCGGAGCTTTAGCTCTATCAACCTCAAACTTAATCCAACCCAGATAAGTGTCAGAGAGCACGTAGCGGCTGGCACCGATAGTTTTGGACATCGAGTAGGCCAAAGACTCTTTGAAAGGCTCTTCGGCGTCGATTTCCACGCCGCCCTCTTTGGTAATCACTTTTCTAATAACATCCGTTACCAGAGAGAGTTTATCTTCCGGGATACTTGGCAAGATAAGGTAGCCGATCTCGTAGACCGTCTGCTCATCCATCGGAGTTTTTGCATTTACCATAACCGAACTAGCCTATCATGGAGAGCGCGTTATTGACAAGGGCGACTCTCACTCTCTCTTCGTCCTCCCCTCTAATCTTTGCAATTGACTTCACCACCTCTTTAACAAAACTGGGCTCATTACGTTTACCTCGATACGGTACCGGGGTCACGTAAGGCGCGTCCGTTTCTGACATAATCATGTCAAGTGGAGCAGCTTTAATAACTTCGTCGTAGTCTTTAGTAAACGTGATTACCCCCGTGAAAGAAATGCTGAACTCCAGATCAAACAATCTTTGGGCGACCGCCACGCTACCAGTGAAGAAATGTACATTGCCTCGAAGTTTCTTTCCATATACCACTTTCAGCGGTTCAAGAATCTCTAGAACATTTTCGTAGGCATTGCGAGAATGAATCATGATGGGTTTATCATGTTTGAGAGCAAAGTTTACTTGGTCTAAAAATAACTTTTTTTGTCTTTCGTAATCAGTGTCTTTATCAGCATGGAAGAAATCCATACCGCATTCCCCTACGGCGACAACTCTTGGATGCCTCACCAACTTCTCGTACTTTGATATATCATAGTGCTCATTTTTATTGTCTACGGGATGTACTCCCACACAGGCGTAAATTTCTTCGTGCTTTTCTGCCAACTCTACGGCTATTTTAGAAGATTCGAGATCTGTTCCCACTACTATGGTGTGAGTGTCGGTCTCCTCGAGTCTCTTTATCACCTCATTAATATCCTCTGAATATTCAGTGGCATTCAGATGAGAATGTACGTCAAAATATTTAGGCATTATTAGTCTTTACGAGGAAATAGATTTTCTGGTTTTTTATTTTCTTTAATTGCTTTTAATATCTTTTCCGCAGTTTCTGGCATAAAAGGTTTAAGATTATGTGCGATTTGACCAAGATCTTCTACTAAATCTTTTATAATTTTTTTATCTTTTGACTTCCATGGTTTTTTTCCTTGGATTAGGAGATCCAGATCCCCTATCTCCTGCCAAATATGATTCATCGCTTTCTGAATTTCGAATCTATCAAGTGCCTCCTTTAACTCGCCCTGGATGGTCAAAGCTCGGCTTTGGCCAATTGGCACATCAAGGTTACTTTCGGCAAGTTTCATCACACGCGCCACCAGGTTCCCTAAGCCATTTGCAAGATTGGCATTATAAGCGGTCTTCAACTTCTCCCGCGAAATATCGGTATCTTCAAATTGGTTGAACTCTCGCGCGACAAAATAACGCAAGGCATCCAACCCGTATTCGTCTATAATCTCCTGCGGGCTTATAACATTTCCCAAATTTCCCCGCAAACTGTACTACGGGCCAGTACTTATTGAATTTTTCCATATCATCAGGCCAGCCTATAGTTGAGATATAGTTTACAAGTGCGTCAAACCAGACATACTGCACATGATCTGGATCGCCAGGCACATCTATACCCCAAGGCATTTTGGACTTAAGTCGAGAGATAGAGAAGTCCTCTAGTCCTCTATCTATGAGTGCTCGCATTTCATTGAGACGAGAATCTGGTACGACAAAGTTGGGATTTTCGTCATAGAATTCAAGAAGATTCGGCCCATATTTAGAAAGTCTGAAAAAATAATTATCTTCCTCAATAATTTCAAGCTCTCTGTTCGGGTGAATTGGGCACCGACCACCTACAAGCTCCGAATCTGTCTTCTCCAATTCACACCCTACACAGTATCGGATTTTATACTCTTTCTTATAAATATCTCCAGCTTTCTCACAAAGCCTCCAAAACTCTTGAGCCACTTTTTTATGATGTTCATCAGTGGTTCGGATAAAATGCAGATCTCTGTGCAACCCGAGCAATGGTTGAAGATTTTTGAATTTTTGAGCAAGTCCATCAGTATAGGATTGAGGAGTTTTGCCTTCTCTTAGAGCCGCTTGGTAAATCTTCAAGCCGTGCTCATCCGTACCCGTGTTGAAGTAAACATCAAAACCTTGCATTTCTTTGTAGCGAGTAATAATATCCGCATGGATGAGCTCCATAGCAAAACCAATATGCGGCTCCGCATTGACGTAAGGCAGAGTAGTGGTGATATAAAATGATTTCATTAGGAAGTCTCCGAGAGTTTGGTGATCTTGCGCTCCTCAAAGTCAGAAACAAGCTCTATGACTACGGCCGCTACCGGCACCGAGATAAGGACGCCAAGAAAACCGGCCAGAGTCCCGCCAATGACTAGAGCGATGATTGAAATCATAGGTGGCATCCCAACTATCTTCTTGACCACCAGAGGATAAATAAGATTGCCCTCAAGCTGTTGAATCACGATGTAGATTCCAGCTACGATGAGAGTAATGCTCATGCCGCCCCAAGTATAGGCCACAAATAAAGTCGGGATGGCCGCAAGAGTCGCGCCGAAAAGCGGGATGAGCTCGAAGACTCCGGCTAAGACCCCGAGCAGTAAGGCATGTGGCACGCCCACGAGAAGAAGCGCTATATAGACAAGGACCATCACCAGAGCCGATGAGAGAAGCTGGCCCTGCATCCAGAGGCCAATTTTATGCTGTGAACGCCGCCAGAGTCCGATGACATAGGATTCATGCTCAATGGGTGTAATCATTTTCAGAAACTTACTGATACCGTCTTCTTGAGCTACCAAATAGAAAGAGAGCACCAGAATGAGAACGAAATTTAAGACCCCGCCGAAAATGGAGGAGACGCTTGAGAATATTCCCTGCGAAAGAAAGCTGGCTAAAGAATTTAGTCGAGAGCTTAATTCCCTGATTAAAATGGGAGTGTCGAAGCCGCCAAATAGGTTCTGGGTTCGAAACATTTCAGAGAGAACTCCGCCATTCGTGACGGAGTTAGAATAGATCGTTAGAGTCCTGATGAAACTTGATATCTCGCCGACCAGAGGTAAAAGAAGGAAATAAAAAAGGCCGGCGAACACCAGTGCCGAGACCAAATAAACCGAAAAAACCACAGGCAGACGAGGGATGTTTCTCTTCTTCGCCCAGACGACTATCGGTTCTATAGCCGAAGCGATGACAACTGAAGCGATGACCACTAGGATGAATTCAGTAATGAGATAGAGCGCATAAGCTACGGCCAAGACAATCACGCCCCGCACCCAGCTACTAGTAGTAATCTCCCATTTCTGCTTATTATCCATAAAATTATAATATCATTATTTGAACAGAAGAGTCTTTGCTATCGCCTTAGGGTCAGAAATGTCCCCAACGATAGCAAGATTTAATTTATCGTTTCTAAATATATCTTTGGCTACCTTCATAACATCTTTAGCCGTGACCATCCGAACGGCTTTCTCAAGTTCTTTAGGTCTTTTCAATTTACCAGTAGTAACTTCCTGGTTGGCGTAAAATTCGGCCATTGAGTCTGTGGTTTCAAGATTCAGATATAGGTGACCGATATGATGTTCCTTGGCTTTTTGTAATTCTTCGCTAGAAACAGGAATCTTGGAGAGCTTGCCGCATTCCTCTAGGAGGACCCTTGTCACCTCTTGAGTACGCGAGACATTCACACCCGTCGAGATGATAAAGACACCGTGGTCTGTGTACTCATCGTGTTCGGCGTAAACATAGTAACAAGCGCCCATCTCGTCACGCAGTCTAGTAAACAGGCGCGATGATGCTCCTTTACCTAAAATTTCAGAGAGCACGGAGAGGGCTGGAACCCTCTTGTCTCCCGCGCTGTAGGCGCGAAAGGCCATCACCATGTGGGTCTGGTCAGTTTTCTTTTTATGGACAAGGAGCCCGGGTGATTTCTGGTGTGCTCTGACAGTTGGTTTAGAAAATTTTTTACCATTCAGGATATCCTTGAAATTCTTTCTCACTTCTTGGAGTACCGTCTGTCTACTGACATCTCCCGCTACTATGACCACGGTCTTCGATGCCACATGGTGCTTCTTTCGATAATCTACAAAATCCCGACGTTTAAATTTTTTTATATTCTCTCGCGGGCCAAGAATACTTCTGCCAGCTGGCGTATCCCCATACATAAGCTCCGAGAGTACATACCAGACCTTTTTCTGTGGCAAGTCCTCATACATATTGATTTCTTCAATTATCACCCCTCTCTCCTTATCCAACTCTGCTACCGGCAGGGTTGGATTGAGGTACATATCCGAGACAATTTCAAATAGCTTAGAAAAATGTTTCTTTGCTGCCTTAACGTAGTAACCGGTTAGTTCGTTAAGGGTGAAAGCATTATTTTGTGCGCCAAGACCATCCAATTCTTTAACTATATCAGTTACTCCCGGTCTCTTTGTGGTACCTTTGAAGCACATATGCTCTAAGAAGTGGGAGAGGCCGTTCTCGGCCTTGCTTTCGTAATTTGACCCGGTTTCAACTACTACCAACACCGTTACAGCCGGATTATCCTTCACCGGCACGGTGATAACCCTCAAACCATTGGGAAGCGTGGTTTTCTTGAAATTCATGAGAAAGACAGAATACCCTAAATAATAGCTTCTTTCAAATTTGCGATAACAACACGCTTCTGCTCCCCACTATCACGGTCGCGCAATGTCACGGTATCATCCGCCAGAGTGTCGAAGTCTATAGTGATGCAATAAGGCGTACCGATTTCATCTTGTCTCCTATAGCGCTTACCGATATTGCCATTGTCGTCAAATTGAATACTAGAAATATCTTTCTTAAGCGTTGTGTAAACTTCTCGAGCTTTGGAAACTAATTCCGGCTTGTTTTTAAGAAGCGGGAAAACTGCCGCACGGACAGGCGCAAGATCTTTATTCAACTTCAGATATGTTCTCTTTTCTCCACCGAGTTCGTCTTCGGTATAAGCTTCAAGTAATACAACAAGTAGGATTCGACCGAGACCAAAGGTTGGCTCAATAACATGAGGAATAAATTTTTCGTTCGAGGTTTCATCTCGATAACTTAAGTCTACTCCCGAACCTTCCATGTGGTTTTTCAGATCATAATCAGTTCGATAAGCTATAGCTTGTATCTCCATATCTCCAATTGAACCCTGGTATTCAAAATCAATAGTGCGTTTAGAGTAATGTGCTCTTTCATTTTCTTTTAAATCATTTTCTTTAACATTCTTTCTATCAATCCCTATTTCATCAAGCCATTCAAGCATTTCCTTTCTCCAATACTCAAAATATTTTTCCCATTCATCTTCTTTAATAAAATACTCGAATTCTGCAATCTCAAATTCTCTCACTCGATAAATAAAATCTCTCGGAGAAATTTCATTACGAAAAGCTTTACCTATTTGAGCAATACCGAACGGAATACTGGGGTGGAAAGAGTCAATTATATTTTTGAAATTTACAAACATACCTTGAGCTAGTTCCCCTCTCAAGTATGACTTGGAGGTTGAGCCTCCAAGTGAGCCAGTTTCAACAGGAAACATGGTATTGAAAGCCTTTTCTTCCCCCAATTCTCCTTCACAATCAGGACATTTCTTTTTATCTTCCAAATGATCTGCTCTAAAGCGATGGTGACATTTTTTACATTCTACAAGTGGATCGGTAAAGTTTTTCAAATGACCGCTAGCCTGCCACACAGGCTCTGGCATAATTATGGAGCTCGAAATACCGTACATATCTTCTCGTGATTTAACAAAGCGCTTCCACCATAAATCTTTCAGATTGTAGACTAAATCTGCACCATACGGGCCGTAGTCCCAGAACCCGGAAAATCCACCATAAATCTCGGAACTAGGGTAAAGAAACCCTCGCCTTTTACAAAGTGAAACTATTTTCTCCATTATTCCTAATTCCTTATTCATTACTCCTTTTTTTACTTCACCACTATATCATCCCCCTGGATAAACGCTGGGTCGGTTGTCAAACGGGTGGTCAAAGGAGAATTATTGACCGTGACCATATTTCCGGTCAGAGTGTCCCGACCGGAGAGGACGATCCCGGTGACTAAACTCGGCGCCGTACCAATCTGGCCGAGAAATGGGGTAAGAGCGATTTGGAAAGCCAGTTCTCTCGCGGCAGAAGAGAATCCTGTGTCAGACGGGAGCAGGCCCATATTCCAAGTAATGGTATTAGATGATGAGTCATAAGAAATATCTTCATTCGTGAAGCTCGAAGCCCCGAGCCAGCTTACACCCTGCCCCAGACTGGCCGTCACTTTCGCATCTGTTAAATCACCTTGGGTATTACCGATACTAAAGGCGACGGTATAGGTAGTCTCTTCCCCTACCTTGGGCGGGATAGGACCTTGATTGGCGAACGGGCCCAATGAGCGAAGCATTCTCGAAAAGAAACTGACTTGTGATGATACCCTCACGATACGAGTCTCTTTCACCGCCACCGGGCGCCCGACAGCGTCAACCGGCGCACCCGTAATCGACAGATTAACCGCGATATCATTGTTACCTACTGGCAGGGAGAGACTCGGTAGAGAGGAGAATCTTAGGATTACTTGTCCGCCTTCTCCAGGAGCCAGTTCCGGTAGTCCGAGAGTATTCCCCAAATTCCAGACAATTTTCGAACTTCCGGGATCGTAGAGACCATTGTCTCCAGGCGTGACAGAGAGCTTGTCTAAAGCCCTACCCGAGAGACTGACTTCGAGACGAGGGTTAAGCAGTTTATCCGAAAGATTATTTTGGAACTTGATATAAGTGGAGATTACTCGAGCGGCCGGCGCTATATAAGTAGGGACGTTCTCTCCGTTGAATAAAACGTCGAGACCGATGGACGGTCGGTCTATGACAACAGTATCCAATTGAGACACGATCACAATTTTCAGATTAGAGGCGGCACTGCTTCCATCTGAAACACCAACGTAAAACCGAAAAGTTCGCTCCTCCTTATTTTCTCCCGTAAGTTGCCCGCGAATTAAGATCGTTTTCTTGTCCCTCGGGGACAAATCTCCCAGTGCCCAAATATTATTATCGGCGATGGCAGCTGGGGTGGCATCGATGACGCTGTATCCGTGAGGATATTCTGCTTTCAAGACAACATTTTTCAAGACATCTGTAGAATTCAGGGTGATTGAGACTACCGTCGTGAAGATCTCTCCTGAAGTGGTGGAAGGAGGGTTCTCAACGGTGAATGTAACCGGAGCATTACCAATAGTTATTTCAAATACTTTGTCTTTGTAGAAAGTAGCATTGGAACCCTTGACTTTATACTCGACCGAAAGTTTGATCTCTTTGATTTCTCCGGAGGGACCCAAGAGAACCATGCGCACATTGCGTACAGTCTCCGCGCCAGCCCCGATGATCCCCAAGTTATCTTTGGTATAAGTCAGGGGCTCGGCAGTATTATCCGGATTGCGGCTACCTTGCGGATACTGTATTGAGAGATTGGCAAATTCGAGGTCGGCATTGTTCGTGTTAGAAATAGTGACACCCAGTTCCAGCACTTCTCCAGCTGATACTGTGGTCGGGCCAAGCACGCCGATATCCACATTCTTGGAAGACACGAAGTTAGCGCCTCCCAAGAAGACGAAACCAGCGACTCCGACGGTGGCTATAAAAAACAGAAGCGCGAGAATAAAAACTTTTTTCATCAGGGGGTTAATTTTATGAGGAATGCGCTCGTGTTTGAGCATCTCGTCAAGTTCCGGAGTCTGCCATTTCTCCTCGACTTCCGATAACTCAAACTCTTTGACTGGACTGCGCTTGTCTAACGGGTTTCGGTAGCGCGTTCTCGAATAGAGTGTGTCATTAAGCCCCTCGATTTTACCCTTCTCTTTTTCATCCATATTCGCTGATTATAACATCTCTACAAATGGCTGGCTTGGATGCCTTCGTTTATGACCTTGACTAGAGATTTTTTACCCAGAGTGAGATCATCCTCTTTCAAATATCCCAAATGAAAGAGGACTCGAGAGACCAAACGAATTTCAAACATCTCGTCATAGGGTTCGGGAGTCCCTCGACCATGCTCGGGATAAAAAAGCAGGGCATCTTCGACTGCGTCGAATAGTTCCGGATGGGAGGCTTCGCCCCGAACAAGTTTCTCAAGAAGAACGAGGGGCCTGGCGATAGCCGGCGTCGGAGAAAGACTCTGAATGCATTCCGCAGAAGTGACCCGCCAATGCTCTTTGCCTCGAACTAGAGAAATCTTCGAGAGTACAAACGGCTCAAGAGCCCCCCGAAGCTTTGATGCTTCCTTGCGGACACCCAAGGCAGTGGCCTGCACCAGACCAAGATCACGAGTCATAATAGTATAAATTCTGTCGGCTTCCCGCACCGGCCTTTCAGAGAGCACTACTCCTCGGGTTGTATAGATGTGATAGGACACTTAAAATTCTATGTTGGAAGCCTTTTTAATGTCTGCGGCATATTTGGCAAAAAGTTCCTTAAGACTATCAGGGACTTCATACTTCATTTTGTCTTTAGGATTAAGACCATTTTCCTTCCGAAAATCTTGAATCATGCGGACAGCATCACGGAGTTTGCCTTCTTCTTCAAGCTCCGGAGTGATGCGCGTATCAAGCTCGATTTCTGTCGCGAGATTGTCTTCGATCGTAACCCTTTTGACATTGAGCTCGTCAGCAATGAGAGAGAGAAACTCTTCTCCCAATTCTTTACTTCTTATTTTTAATTCATTTAGAGGCTGTCTCACTTTAATATCAACTCTCGAGCGAGCTTCCAAGGCAAGAGAGGCGATGCGCCGCGTCTCTTTCATATCTTCGATGACCTTTCTATCGCTTGATTTCAAAGCGAAGAAAGAAAGAAAGGGGAAAGGTCGCTTGACGGTCGGCCAATCTTCAAGATGTACGCTTTCTCTATCATCGGGTTTTCTGATCTTCTGATAAATATCTTCGGCGATAAACGGCATGACCGGAGCCAAGAGCTTTGAGAGTTCGAGAAGAACATGTCTCGTTGTGACAATGGCAAAAGCTTTGTCTTCCTGATCATCGCCTTTAAATCGGTCTCGCGAGCGCCTGATATACCAGGTGGAGAAATCCGAGACGAATTCTTTCATCGGTCTGGTAGCCCGCACTGTATCATAAGCATCCAATCCTCGAGTGACAGTCTTTGTTAACTCATCGAGTCTCGCGAGAATCCATCTGTCCAGGACGCATGTACTGGCGTGGGGCATGTTAGGATACTCACCATCGGCATAAAGTTCATAGAATTTAAAAGAGTTCCAAATGATGTTTAACACCTGATTGTGAACTTGTCTAACTTCGTCGTTAATGAAACGAATGTCTTCAGCCTGCATAACGACAGAGGACATGAGATAGTAACGAAGGGCATCGGCGCCAAAGAGATCGAGGTTGACTATGGGGTCGGTATAGTTACCCTTTGACTTACTCATCTTGCTGCCATCTTCGGCCAGAATAGTGCCCGTAGTCAGCACGTTTCGGAAACTTACGTTATCGAAGAGCAGGACGGCGACGGCGTGCATATAGTAAAACCATGTTCTGGTCTGGGCAATATATTCGGCAATGAAATCAGCCGGAAAATGTTCTTTGAACGTCTTTTCATCCTCAAATGGATAATGATGTTCGGCAAATGGCATAGAGCCCGATTCGACCCAGCCATCTATTACTTCTGGAATTCTTTTGAGTGGCTGGCCATCTTCGGAAATCAGTTCTATTTCATCTATATAAGGGCGGTGCAAGTCCAGTTCAAAGTTCTCGTTGTGAGGCAAGGTCGGCGCATCAAGAGCGATGACCTCCCCATTCTTCATGTATATGGAAAGTCCTTCCGC
>Ga0075964_108_pt2 | contig 10260 bp, 16 predicted proteins | sample RifGroA2_FD_67990 | JGI IMG/M metagenome (GOLD analysis project Ga0075964, IMG submission 67990) | Parcubacteria bacterium GW2011_GWA2_45_15
ACCAGCGTAGGGGAAATTTGAGGTTTCTGCGACGCGCTGCGATCATTCGTGCGAGAGTAGGTGTCATCTCTGGTCGCAAGGTGACTGATCGCTCACCTCGATCGGTGAAGGTAAAGGTCTGTTCATTGATTATCTCTACACCTGATTTCTCAGTATAAATTTCAGTAGGCTCTAGTGGGGACGCACTGTATTCAACATATCCAAATCTTTCCGCGACCTTGCGCCATGTGTTAAAAATATAATTCTGGATTGCCATGTCTTCTGGATAGAAGTCTCTGACTCCTTTGTAAGGTTCTGTATTCAGTTTCGACATCTCAATATTATACAGCCTAAGGTTAGTTACAAATGGCTTGACATTGTATTTTTACTGTGATAGGTTATTACGTAGAGAAATCCCTCAAGAAAGGAGGTGAACTACGCATGGCTCATGCAGTGGCGATCAAAACAGTGTCAGCTTCGGAAATCGAGAATCTTCGAAAAAGTCTCGGTCTTGAAAGTCGAGACGAGGTAAGACAGTTGGCTCTCAAGCTACTGAAGCTTGTTGTTGATACTTCTAAGCGGGGAGCGGTGCCAATGTTTTTGAGATACACGGATGATCCAGCACCAGAACGGATCTACCTGGTGAACGGTCACTAACTTCAACAGACCTTCTGCTTACCCGCCATGTCGCAAGATTTGGCGGGTTGTCGTTTTTAAATAAATTTCTTAACCTTTCTTCTGGGCTTTTGAACGTATTAGCAAGAACTATTAGCAAGAACGGTTCTTGCGTAACCCTTGCATAACCGGTTCCTGCATAACGTGATTGATATACTGTGCCGGAAATGATATCCTTATGCTATTAATCAAATGACTACCCAGACAACCACACGGCCGACAAGTCCTTTGGCACTTGAGGAAGCTAAGGACGCAGTAATTAAGCTTAAGAGTATTAAGCCTTTTTTGACACGTGCTGATGAAGAAACACTCGGCATTCTTATAGACAAAGAGCTTGTCAGCAATCTCTCTAAGAGCTTAAGCGAAGCACAGCGCGGAGAATACGAGCCGTTGGAATCAATCTTAGAATAAAATGTACACGAGAGTCGTTACCTCTACCGGCAAGAGGAGTATAAAGAAACTCCCCATTCAGGTGCGAGAGACTCTCATTAAGGAAAGTAAAACTCTTGAAACTGACCCTGTAGCTGGAGAAAAACTTTCTGGCTCTTTGAACTTCCTTTACTCGTTCCACTTCAAGTATAAAAAAGTCGATTATCGGTGCGCTTACACAATCCAAGAAGAGAAGAAACTTATAGAAATCCACTTTGTCGATGTGCGAGAGAATTTCTACCAAAAACTAAGAAGAATTTTTAGATAACTAAGACGTCATTTATTTCTCTGGGCTTTTGAACGCGCCTGTTGCGTAAGCAAGATCTTTCGCAAGCGGACTGCGGCGGGGGTAATTTCGATATATTCGTCATCCCCCATGATTTCCATGGCTCGTTCGATATCGAGTTTATAGGCGGGTGTGAGGTAAATACCTTCATCCGAACCTGAAGCACGCATGTTAGAGAGCTGTTTACCCTTGGTCGGATTGACATAAAGGTCTTCACCCTTTGACGTATTGCCGATAACTTGTCCGATTCGTGCTTCATTTCTCCAGCATACGGTTTGAATGCGGTGAAGCGGGATGAGAGAATACCCAGACCCTTAGTATCAATTATAAATTGATTACGATAACCCAAGAGCCCTCGAGTCGGCGCTTCAAAAGTGATGCGGGTTTGCCTGCCCGCCCCTGCCCGTCCGGCAGGCGGGGATCCGGTGGCGGGACCATCTCCCGTCTTCATATCAAGGAGAGCGGCTCGGCGTTCTGTCAACTTCGAAATAACAGTGCTCGACATCTCGTCTGGCACGTCTACTATAACCTCTTCAAATGGTTCCAGTCTCTTTCCGCCTTCTATCTTCTCCAAGACATGTGGTTGAGAAACTTGGAGCTCGAATCCTTCCCGACGCATATTCTCTAGGAGAATGGCGATGTGGAGCTCACCTCGACCATAAACTGTCAGGAAATCACTGGAAGAAAAATCTACCTTCAGACCGACATTGACCTCCAATTCACGTTCGAGGCGTTCCCGGATTTGTCGACCAGTCACAAACTTACCGACTCGGCCGGCGAAAGGGGAATCATTGACGAGTAGGTTAAGAGAGATAGTCGGTTCGTCGACCGATATAGCCGGTAGGGCCGGAATCTCCTCACTTCCTGTAATGGTGTCACCGATATAAATCTGTGGCAGTCCCGCGAGCATGCAAATATCGCCACTCACAACCTCATTCACCTCCTTCCTCTTCAGTCCCTCAAAAGTGTAGAGTTTGCTTATCTTCCCAGCATAAGTTTCTCCCGGCTTGTCCTGAGCGAAGTCGAAGGATTTTTTGACAAAAACTTTCTGCCCATCTTTAAGCGTACCTTCGTAGATGCGCGCGATGGCAAGACGCCCGAGAAAATTATCATAAGCTAAATTGAATGGCTGTGCTCTCAAGGTCGAACCTTGGGAATCAATATTAAGGTTCGACCTTAGATTCACGGGCGGTATGTATTCGAGAATAGTATCTAAGAGAGGAGTCAAATCCTTTGACTCATCAGTCAAATTTTTCTTGGCGATACCTTCTCTTCCAATTGCATAGACGGTGGGGAATTCAATTTGCTCATTGTTGGCACCCAGTTCCATGAAAAGTTCTAACACCATCTCATGCACCGCTTCCGGTCGAGCAGCCGGTTTGTCAATTTTATTTATCACCACGATAGGCTTGAGACCAAGTTCAAGTGACTTCTTCAGGACGAAACGAGTTTGAGGCATCGGTCCCTCCTGGGCGTCTACGACGAGGAGCACTGTATCTATGGAGCGCAGCACTCGCTCTACTTCCGAGCCGAAGTCTGAGTGGCCGGGGGTGTCGACGATATTAATCTTGGTAGTTGCTTGCCCTGAGCTTGTCGAAGGGTAAAAGATAGAGGCATTTTTGGCATAAATAGTAATACCGCGCTCCAATTCAAGAGCGTTTGAGTCCATTGATACTCCCACGCCCAACATTCCGGTTTCTCGCATCAAGGCATCGGTAAGAGTGGTCTTGCCGTGGTCAACGTGCGCGATAATAGCGATATTTCTTATTTCCATAAGCGGCCATTAAAACACAATTTTTATCTTTCCTCAAATTCTCCAGCTCTGTAAGAAAACTGTTTTGATACCTGAATAGTCGGCTCAGCGGCTAGGGGCTCGTCTTCTGCGCGGTCAAGGTATTTTACCGTTATGGTGCTGTCGTTTATAGAAATAGATTGAGGGAAAACCCGGTCTCCGATGAAAGTAGCTTTCGACCCACGATAGGTTACCGGCCCAGAAACAAAGGCTGCCAGATATATAAATGTCCCAGAACCGCCACCGTAGCGTGCCAAGAAGAGGACGGCATCTTCCTTACCGTCCGTGTTGATGTCGCCGTAGGCGAATTGGTCCAGCAAGACCGTCTCTTCCACGAGCGCGCTTCCAGAGGCAAGGTTTCTCTCATTTCGCCCCGCCGAGAGAGTAATCCCTTCGTCATCGATGGTGAAAGTAGCATTCGATGGATCAGGACGGAAGACGTCGTTTTCGCTTACTTCCGGAGTGCTACCCCCATCCGCGGCAGGATCATTGCGCATGGTGTAGAAAAGGGCGACAGCTACGATGATAACGATGACGACGACAACTTTTCTCATAGGTCTGATTTTAACATACCCCAAACGAAAATCCTCCTTGCAGAGGATCTTCGTTTCGCGGTCTGCTCCGTGTCAGAGGAGAATTCCACTTTTTATTGTTTTTGGGTTATCTCTGTTTGAGGCTCATAACACTCAATTGTTTGAGAACCCTTTTATTTTGTTTTTTAAGGAATCTCTCCGAAGAAGCTGACCTCTTTTAATCATCGTCTCGACATTTAGAAATGTCAAATCAATTTTTCGAATAAGTCAGGGGATATTCTGTTGACAAAATGTGTATAACCCTCGGGCTACTTTTCTGTCAGAATGTTTGTATATGTCAGACCTTGCCAGAAGATACTGGATAGTTTTCTTTCTCCTAGCTTTTCTTTTGGCGCTTGCTCTAATCTTCGCGTTTATCACCCCCGAGGAAATAGTGGATTATGTCGGCGTGAGGAATACTTATCTTGTCTCCTTTTTGTTAGCTGTTTTTGGCGGGCTCTCGGCTGTGACTGGTCTTTCCTTTTTCGCCTCGGTGGTCACCTTTTCGGGCGGAGGTGCCAATACGCTGCTTCTTGCCCTCTTCGGTGGCTTGGGAATCTTTATTAGCGATAGCATCTTCTTTTTTGTCGCGTGGTATGGAGTCGAGATTCTTAAGAAAAAAGCTAAACCTATTTCCCTGTGGCTCGTCTCGAGGATGGAAAAGTTTTCCCTCACCGTTATCCTAATCGGTGTCTATATCTATATAGGATTTACTCCGCTTCCCAATGACCTTCTCATGGTGACACTCGCGCTTGTGGGAATGCCATTCAAACGGCTGGCTCCAGTGTTAATGGCGGGCAGTATCACGGTAGTGTTCCTGGTCGCGTATTTCGGAGAGATTATCTTTCAGCTGTAAAAAAGGTACAATAAAGTCAGGAGAGTTCTCTGGCATAAGCACCCAAGACGTCCATGGGGTGAACCCGTTTCTCCTATGAGGAGACCATGAAAATCCTGAAAGATGTGTGGGTATCACTGTATCCTGTCGAACGCGGGATCATCTTCTGGTTTTTCGTGATAGGGGCCTGCCTCCTGAATTTCTTTATGAGATGACATTCCTTCTGTGCTGTGCTTAGAGGGAGGCCGTGGGTAACTACGGCTTCCCTTTGTCTTTTATGAGTATCTTAATTTAGAATATGGCACAAAGTTTATGCTACCTCTTACGAAGAGTGGCCTCTGTTAATAAGCAGAAAATTTTCTGACTAAAGCTAGAAAAAGAGTTTGTATAAAACATCAGCCGCCGTGAGAAAGAATCTTCTCACGGCGGCTTTTGAAACGAAATGCGGGCGTTCAGATCGTTGAGGGCAGCGCGCGCTAGAGCAATTTTGGTCGTCTGTGGATCGGTGGTGATTACCCACACGTCCTGGACAGACCGACTCTGCCGCACCTTGAGGAGAATACCACCCTTCGTATCGCAGAACTTCACACGGCGATCTCCTCCGGCCACTCCTTGGCCACTCTGGATAATACCCGCCGAGATCGTATTGACCTCGGGGCGACTGACGGCAATGTCTACGAGATCCGCCGCCAGGTCGATGAAGGTGGTATGATTGCCGCCGAACTTCTTCCCGTTGCGATGAGGCATCAGTCCGCTCCTTTCTGGCTACGATTTGAAACGTGAGTTAATTCCCATTGCAGTCTCTTCGTATTATATCAGATATAAAAATCTTGTCAAGTATTGGCTCCGCGACCAGGGGTCTCTCCCTCAACTAAAACTTTTTCGGCAAAAAGTTTTGTCTGGGCACCGCCTCGCTACCGAGCGAGCTCGCTCGGTATAGCTCCGGCGTTCGAGCCCTGGACGCAACAAGAATTGTCTTGTTACTTCGCGTCGCAAAAATGCCCACATTTTTGCTCCACACCCTGAACGAAATCCGAACGCATTTTCGGCAAACCCCCGACGAATGAAGCCGCCCCGCCGCCACTCGCTAACGCTCGCCACCAACCTGACAGAGCAGGCGGCGGGGCTGGCCTCTGTTTTTTGCAAGAACACGGCGGAATTCCCCCCACACCCCCCTTCCGCCGTGTTCTTGCGGGGACGGACAGGATTTTTGGCGGACTTTTTTATATACTACACCACAATTTTACCGTTGTGTAGTTGGCGCGATTCCTCCGGTTTCGCGGCAAAGACGTTAGTTCCGTGACGCAAATATACGCGTTGCTCGTATTGATAAACATTCTTCCTATTCCACGCTGGGATTAAAATCAGAAAAATTTTGTGGCCGAGCACATCCTTTTCAACTATCTTAACGGAGATAGCAGGAGAGATTGTATTGCGAATAGAATTTTGTGTTCTTTGGTCAAATACCTGACGTCGAACATCCGCATTTTCAATAGAGCCATCATCTTGAACGCCGTAAAAAATAATTCCACCCATCTTTGTATTGGCAAAAGCCCCAACTTCTTTAGAAATAGTGCGAGCGTCCGTGCCAGCACTCTTGAATTCATACAACTGGTCTTCTCCACTACGACAAATATCTAAAACTTCCTGTTCGTTGGGAATCTTTATTGAAGTTATTAAGGCGCGTTTCTTGGCTACCTTATTTCTCTTTGGTTGTGGTAATTGTGTTGGGTCTTCAAAATAATTTTTTGACAGATGTTTCAATAGTGGATGTTTTTCATACACTACCGAGTTATCGCGCTTAAGAAGTTTCCCGCCGTCGTTCTTTTTAGGGACTACTAATTCCATATCACGCATCTTTTGTAAGTCCTGTAATGCGGCGGAGAGAGATTTTCTGGAACGGCGCGCGATTTCTTTTGCTGACCTTTTACCATTTACAAGCTCAAAAACTTGGGCGCGTTTAGGTGCTCCTTGAAATATTATGCGTGCACGGGCGACAAGTTCTTGAAGTTCCATATCAGTTTGACTTCTTTATCCGGCGTGCTGGCACTATTCGAGCGATTGTGCTCTTGTTTACATTTAGAACCTTGGCTATGTCTTTTGCCTGCACGTCCCCGGCAATGAGATCAAGAATCAGAAGTTTTTTAATGTCCTCGAGCAATTCAATGATTTTTTTGTCCATATTTTTGTAGATTATTTACGACGCTTTGGGGTTAATAATGTTCTGACGCTTTGAAGCGGCGCACCGAGAATCTCTGAAATGTCCTCTGTGTCTAAACCCATGTCCGAAAGATAACGCGTCATGGCTCCCACGCCCTGTATTCGTTCGCCATTCTTTTCAAACTGGCGAGTATCATTGATACGCTCAAGGGACATCGAGATAAGCACATTCAATTTTTTTGATATTTCTTTTAAAAGTTTGTCTGTCATATTATTTTTCTTTTTTTACCCCTTTTAACATCTCCACGACCGTTGCTTTCGCAACATGGAGACGCTTACTAATAACGTCCTGCGTAACCCCACCTTTAGAGAGTTCTAACGCGAGAAGATTTTGCAGAAGCTCAATTACAACATTAAGCCTCTTTTCGATACCGATATTGTTATTTTCGTTGCTCATAGGTTATTTACTTACTTTCTTAAAATGTTTAACTATTCTATTCACGCGGTGAATATCCACGCCGACAATTTCCCGTATTTGGTGCTGTGTTAGCCCCGCAAGACCCAATTGCACGATTAACAGGTCGCGCAAAAGGTCATCTGTTGTCTGTTCTTTTCTCTGTTTTTCGTTTGCCATAATTATTCTGCCTGTTTACGGCTCTTTCGGATCCCCGAAAGTTCCTTGTTAATATAAGTATTGGTTCGACCAAGTATTTCGGCGATCTCGGCTGGTTTAATGCCTAAATCGCTCAAAATTTCTATCTGCTGGCGGAGGGTGAGCGTCTTCTCGTCTTTCCGGCGAAGTAGTAGGGCGACTATTACCCTCAAAAGCTTGTTTGTTGATTGTAATTCGTTTTTATCCATATTCTACGATGTTATTATGATAATACCGACCTGTCAATAATAGTCAAAGGTAATGAGATTGTCAAATATACCATTAAAATCAGCATATTTGCGACTACCTTTTTAATCATCTTATTTATTGTAGCAAGGTTAAAAAGTAAAGTCAAGCAAAAAGGCGGCATGAGCCGCCTTTTTGCTACTGAACATTACAAATAATTAAAATAAAGTCAGTTTCTGCTGGTTCGCCAATGCTGGCTCGCGCAGACTTACCTTCTCAATCTTAAAGTTCCCAAGTGGCTTAGCTGACTTGTCCTTTTGTATCAAAAACAGGAATTCTTTATTCTTTACATCTTCATGGCCACTTGAAAGCCATTCGTTTGTCCACGCCATTGTAGCCATAACATTTTTTCGGTAGTCCATTTCAAGAATGGAGCATTTCATTTTGAGTTCGCGCAAGATTTCAGTGATTGCATCAAAAGTAGCTCGTCCGTTGTTATTGTAGGAAAGAACGATATATTTTGCCTTTGTTTTTTCGATAAGTTTTTTCAAAGCGTCAGTCACGAGATATCTACCATTATCATTTTTTCTAAATTCTTCAAAAACAGAACCGGCAATTACATCGCTCACATCCTCACGGCGATTGGCGGCACCCGTAAGCTTTGGTTTGTCATTTAGGCAAACTGTTTTCCAAATATGATAATAAGAAGCATAACGAACGCGAGAAGGCGGCATTAGCTCATTTGACGAACCATACGGCGGATCGTAGTACGCCAAATCAACCTCTACATCATCAAGCAAATCAAAAATTTCTTTATTGAAAACTTTGTGCTTCTCATCATCAATAATCAATTTTGGCACTACCATTTTCATTGTGTTATATGCGCGGGGAGCCCACTGCTTTAAATACGAAACATGATGACCAACGGAACTGTCTACTTTATCCATTGCAGAGATTAAACTCGTAAGAAGCACTGATTTTTCTACCTCGTCATTAACAACATTATCAATTTCCTCTCGAATGGCATCGAGCTTCATTGTGTTGTGCAGTTGCCACATTTTCTTTTTCCCGTCTTTATGTATCGCACTTCCGCCGTTTGGTTCGCCGCCATAATTTTCGGTAAACCAGCCGGATTCGCCCGGTAGCTTATTTAAGCGATCAATTATCGGTTGGTAGTATGATGCTGGTTTTGTATTCAATAAATAACAATCTCCAAAAATTTTTGACCAAACAGCAACATCATTCGCATAAACCTGATAACCTGCTTTTTTGAAACCTTGTGCAACCCGCGTAGTCCCAGTAAAACCGTCAAAAACTGTACGAACATTAAGAGGCCGTACTAATTCAAGTAAGGTTGGAATAATTTCTCTTTTTGAGCCAGTATATTTTATTCCTTCGGTTTCCATAGTGATACCCTTGGTATCATTGTATCAGAAACCAAATTTTCTTGCGAGAGCTAGATAACCGATTTTTCCTTTGATTTAGGAAATAACTTCAGGATTTCCTCGTGCTTCTCCTTTGGGGATACAAGGATTTTTGAGATAAGGTTAATAAGTGGCTTATTTATCTTGTATTCGCCGCTTAGAAGCTCCCTAAAGTATTTATGAGCATTTTCGGTGTGTGTCCACATACCGCGCTGTAATGCATTTGCTTTTGCATCGCCATACCGAACTTCAAAAATGTATTCGCCTTTAGCATCGTAAAATTTGTATATGGGAAAAGTTTGCCTATCCGTTCCAAATTTCCTAGGAGGTAAGAACTTAATATGTCGCACAGATTTATAAGCTCCGAGGAGATCAAAAACTATAACTTTAAAGGCCATCGCTCTTTCGTTATAAATCAACGGCAAAACATTTACGCCGTTAAAATCTGCAAAGCACGGATTCCCCAAAATCTTCTTTATTTGTTGAACATCTTTTACCTCTCCATCACCAACCGTTTTTCTCAAAAACGAGAACATCGAGCTATCCTTGTTGGTTGAAAGTTGTAATGGCCCAAAGCCGTAAGTTTTTACGCTTATCGGTATCTCCTCGCCGCTTTGTAAATCCTTAACCCTGATATCTTCTTCATGTTCTTTAGCGCGAAACTTTTCTTTGCCGGTGTGCCGAGCAGAAAAACCGTCTACGAACTGATTGATATATTCGGTCAAAGCAATTTCTGCGAGATCGCCGTGGGTCTTGTTCCCAATAATCCGCATAGAAAAAATGTTCGCAAGGACGGTATGAATTACAAGCGGATTATCCTTAAAACTTTTTTCAAAATGAGCCGAAAATTTTGCAAAAGATATTACTTTCATATTAAAAATCGCGGAAAAAATCCGACAGTTTTAAGTTAAGAGCTTTTGCAACCTTTTCTATGTTTTCAAGCGTAATGTTCTTTTCCGCTCGTTCGATCATGCCGATATAGGTCCGGTGCACACCGGCTCGTGATGCAAGTTCTTCCTGCGAAAAACGAAGCTTATCGCGCTCGGCGCGGACTTTTTTGCCAAATTTTATTAAAACTTCTCGTTTCATAGTTGATAACTGTAGTATACGCACTTGCTAACTTTGGTTCTACATACTATAGTTAGCACATGAGTTCAATGATTTAGGGAGTTCCTTAACCTTTTCCGCGCACGGGTGGTGGGGCAAGGAAAAGAAAAATGTCGCCGCCAAAAATCCTGTCCGTCCCCGCAAGAACACGGCGGAAGGGGGG
>Ga0075964_112_pt1 | contig 10077 bp, 13 predicted proteins | sample RifGroA2_FD_67990 | JGI IMG/M metagenome (GOLD analysis project Ga0075964, IMG submission 67990) | Parcubacteria bacterium GW2011_GWA2_45_15
AATCTAAAATAATCACTAGTGTCATGGAAAATTACCTGTTTATTTACTGCCCTATTAAATATATGGTAATACTCACCGGGAGCAATTCTAATTAATCTCTTATAATCCTATTATATGTCTAAAGCTCGGCTTTGGACAATTTTTCTAGTGTTCTAGTTGGTAAATCTGGGTATCATACCCTTTAGTTTCCTCGTCATTCCTAGAAAATCCCAGCAATTCCAATTGTTTAAACAACTCCTCCTTAACTTCTTCTGGATTAGCATTGTCTTCAGTAAGCTTCTCCAATTCTATAAAATCACCCAGTTCCTCTACTCGGTCTAAACATACTTCATACTCTCCCAATTTTCCTTTCCTCCTTATCTTTTTAACTTCAACCACTGGATGCCAGCCGAGAGTTTGAAGTATTTTATGAGTTTCCCCCGGATTGTTAATTCCAGTCTCATATTCTAAATTATCCATTTCACCGGAACACTGTTGTTTAAGATTCAATTGAGCATGATCTGTCAAATGACGAATGCGGATAATAATATCTCCTTCCTTGGCGGATTCAAATTCTTCCGTAGAATTTTTGAGAGAATATATGACATTATGCTGACTAATCGGCTCTGAGAGAACACAGCCCTTCGAAGCAAGCTTTTGCTCAACATCTTCAAGACTTTTAACTCTAAGCTTTATTTCTATTTCTCTCATAAGCTATTAAACTCCGTCATGGCGTTGGAGAGACCGTGCGTAACGATTGTTTCGACTGCGCCTTGAGCGCGTTTGAAAACTTTTTTTAAAATGTCCATCTCGGATTTTTTAAATTTTCCGAGAATGTGTTTCTCCACATCCGCCTTTTTGCTTGCCCCGCGAAGCCTTGGCGAAGTGGGGCCAATCCCGATTCGGATTCTGACAAATTCCTTCGTCTTCAGAGCGCGGATGATTGACTCCAGACCCTTATGTCCTCCAGAGCCGCGGTTATAGGAAATTTTGAGCGTGCCGAGCGGCAGGTCTAGGTCGTCGTGGATCACAATCAACTTTTTCGCGGCTCCTTTACTTTTCACCACTTTGGCGATACCTTGCCCTGATTTATTCATGAAGGTGTCTAGGAAAACGAATTTGGCCGAGAGTTTCGGAACGTGCTCGGAAATATACTGCTGCGTCATCCGTCCTGTATTGTGCCGAGTGTGCGCGTACTCTTGCCCAGGATTGCCTAAACCTACGATGATATACATATCGCTATTGTGTCAAATCAAGTTAGATAATACAATCTTAGCAAATTATGGACAAAAGCTCTTCAAATTTTTGGAAAGAAAACTATCTCATCGTTGATGAGCTCACTTATCGCTTCAGGCCACCGGAACGCGGTTCTATTCTCATTTTCAAGTACCCCAAAGATCCTAGAAAATCTTTCATTAAGCGTGTCATCGGCCTGCCAGGCGAGAAAGTGAGAATCTCCGATGGGCAAGTCACGATCACAAATACCGAGTACCCGGAAGGTTTCGCACTGGATGAACCGTATGTAGAACTAGGTAAGAAAGACAGTTCGAATTATATTCTTGGTGCGGGAGAGTACTTCGTTTTAGGAGACAACCGTGCTTCGAGCGCCGACTCGCGCATATGGGGTCCGGTACCGGAGAACAATATCGTCGGCCGGCCGATTGTGCGTTTTTTCCCTCCCGCATTCTTCCCCGGTGATAATTCCAATGATTGAACTTGACAGAGCTCTTATGATAGCGAGCTACTTCGGCTTTCGCCCTATCTTAGCTCCCAAAATTACTAAATATGATATCGAATTAACTCGAAACTGTGGAAACTACCCGCATTACGATGCTCCCGAGAAAGCTTCTATGATACGTACATATCTAGAAGAGGACTTTGCTTCCCTGCCGCATCCCATTGCTCTAGTTTATGAAAAGCACGTTTCGAGAAAAAGATTCGGTAACTATGCTCTTCATTTTATCGGCTCGTCCTCCGGCGTGGCAGAAGCGACTCTTATCCGGACAACGCTCTCTATTCTCTCGGAAGAAGGACATAAAAATTTGAGGGTAGACATAAATTGCATCGGCGACCGAGAATCGATAAACGCATACGAACGGGAGCTTATAAACTATGTGCGCAAGTTTGGCATCGACTCATCGAGTGAATGGAAACGAAGTATGAAAGAAGACATTTTTAATCTTTTTAGACTGAAAGCACCGGAAGCTCTCCGTCTGCGCGAGATGGCGCCTTCTTCTCTTAACTTTCTTTCTCTACAGAGCCGAGTCTATTTCAAAGAAGTACTCGAATACATTGAAGCTCTGGGTGTAGAGTTCCGTTTGACGCCGGAACTCGTAGGCGAGAGAAACCACGCTTCCCACACCATCTTTGCCATCAGAGATATTGAAGACGAAGATACAGGAACCCTAGCAATCGGTTATCGCTACTCACGCTTGGCGCGCTTCTTTGGACTAAGAAAGGAAATTCCCATGGCCGGAGTAAGCATCTTTTCTTCGTCCTCGAGAGACACCCGAAGACGGGTCTATAAAGAACTGCCTAAACCAAAATTCTACCTGGTCCAACTGGGCAAAGATGCGAAGATTAAAACTCTTTCTCTCATAGAACTACTGCGTAGTCACAGGATACCCTTACATCACTTTCTCGGCAAAGATAAAATTACTACTCAACTCTTAAACGCCGAGAACCTGCGTGTCCCCTATCTCATCATCATCGGACAGAAAGAAGCTCTCGACGATACCGCCACGGTTAGAAACGTGGCCACACGCGCTCAAGACACGGTAAGTATCGCGAGCCTCCCGCGCTATCTTAAAAACATTACGCTCTAGCTTTGAGATACTTGAGCATAGTTTGAGCATCAGAGACCTCAAACGGATCACGAGGACAGTTGTTGGAAAATCCCGGCTCGATAAAAATCTTTTTAATTTCACCATTCTCCACATACATACTATAGCGCCAGGAGCGCGCTCCGTATCCGACATCATCTTTTCTGACAACCATTCCCATCCCCTTACTAAACTCGCCCGAGCCATCCGGTAATAATTTTACTTTTCGAACCCCTTGGTCATCTCGCCATGCATTCATAACGAAAGCATCATTGACGGAGAGACAGATTACTTCATCCACACCAAGCTTTTTGAATTCATCATAGTGTGCCTCATAGCCCGGGAGATGTTGGGAGGAGCAAGTGGGGGTGAAAGCTCCCGGCAAAGCGAAAAGGACAACTTTTTTACCTTTAAAGATTTCGTCCGTTGAAACATCAATCCAGGCAAAAGGATCGTCTTCGCAGACTTTCTTGTCATGAGTATGGGTCTTAAAAACAACTTGGGGCACTCGTTTGGGTGTGTTCATGAAGACATTGTAAATCAGGGCATATCAATTGTAAACAAAACACGGGAGGACCTACGGCACACCACTTTGATAAAACAGTAAAGACGTGTAATACTCTGGGTCAGAACGTCCCCGCAACTCACCCAGCCACACAGGAGAGGAGGCCGCCCATGACCATGGTACGACCCGTGATTCGCAATGACCCCTTCGCCGGTATCGCGTGGAGTACCTCCCTCGCACTTCTCGCGTTGGAGAAGCTCCAGGTCGACGAGCTATTGAACGACGAAGACCGGAGTAGTCTCAGCCAAACGTCGGCCTTCGTAGCTTCGCTTTTATTGCCGACCGTTGACCAGGACATCTGCTCGATCGAGGTCTGTCGCGACGTCACCTTCTTGGCGCACCACCACGGCGACAGAGCGTGGTTTGCCCAACTCGCGAGCAATCTTGAAGAGATCTCTCGCCAGCTCGGGTTCAACCAGGATCAACCCGTGGCATTCGATGATGGATTGTTGGAACGCGCGCAAGTAGGAATCCTCGCCGTTCTCAAGACGTTGCATCGTTGTCGGCTGTCACTGTAATCGCGCTGCACTGGCTAGCTTGCGTACACGCACCTTGCACTACCACAGCCCGTGCCAGAAATCTTTTACTCTTCGGAGTATTCGGTTTCTGGGCGGGCTGGTCTTGTTTTTATCAAATGGCCAACGCTCGGCTTTGACCAATTCAAAAATTATCTAAGTAAAGAAGTTCTTCCTCAGAAAGTTTGGCATGGCTAGTTTTAACAAATTCGTGATATTGCTTTTTGTTTTTAAATTGTCCAAGTATAATTTCTGGGACTAATAAACTACCCCATCGATTTTCTTCTATAAAATCTTGATAACTTGACCACGGATATTGCTCTTCTTTATTAAGCCACTTGGAAATCTCTCGTGGATTTCTATGAATATACGCGGAGAGATAAAGGAGTTGTCGGTCATCCTCAATGTACACCGCTTTGTAAGGGCCTTGAAAGACATGCCCGGACTTTTCATATTTAGTATTGTAATATTTTGCATAAGCTGTGAGCACCCTCTGCATATAAGAGGCGGTGCCTCTTTCTTCCAGCTCTTTTATGATTAGATGGAAATGGTTCGGCATTAAGCAGAAAGCCACTAACTCAACCCTGCGTTTTTTCATAATTTCCTTTTCATACCCCATGGTCAAAGCCGAGCTTTGACCACCTTGACCAAAACACTTTAAGAAATCTTTTGCCGCTCGACCGATATGCAAAATCTTTATTGGAGCTTGTAGGTAAAGAATGAGGAAGAGAAATCTGGCATAGTCACCAAAGTCATGGAAAATGACTTGTTTACCTACTGCCCTATTGAAAATATGATAATGCTCGCCGGGAGCGATCCTCAGAATTCTCACGCCTTTATTATATGGTCAAAGCTCGGCTTTGACCAGAGTATCAATTATGCGGAGCCATACGGGATATTTGCCTGGGCATGGAGAGTGTGCTAAAGTAGCAACCGCAATGCAAGCGATGGTCAACATAGAGGTGGTCAAGGGAGCAAATGAGAATAATTTGAGTGTGCTTCGACGCTTCACTAAGCGTGTCCAGTCGTCGGGAGTCCTACCGCGTGTCCGCTCCAAGCGCTATACCCAACGCCTACCTTCCCGCAATACTAGACGTGCCAAAACCATTAGCCACCTCAAGAAGAAGGAAGTAACCGCCGAACTCATCAAACTTGGTAAAATAAATGAAGTCAGCAAATTCTCACGCCGGCGCTAAAAATTTCAAGAAAATAAAAAATAAAGTTCTAGGAAGTGACTACGAACTCTCACTTGTCTTTGCTTCTGACACATTGATACGGCGTCTTAACCGCACTTATCGCGGCATTGATAAGCCAACAAACGTTCTAGCCTTTCCACTCTCGAAAACAAGCGGAGAAATTTTTATAAATCGTGTGCGCGCGAAACCTTTTAGCGTCAAATATCTCTTTATCCACGGCCTCTTGCATTTGAAAGGAATGGCACACGGGGATACAATGGAGCGAGCGGAAAAAAAATTATTATATGGCCCGTCAAATCGTAGTTGGCATTGATATAGGAACTTCTCAAATCAAGGTGGTGATCGCCGAAAGGTTGGTTGAACATGGACATACCGTACCGAAAATCATCGGTACCGGCTCTAACGAATCTAGGGGGCTGTTTCGTGGCTACATTGCCAGTCCGACCGAGGCGGCAAGAAGTATAGAAATCGCTGTCGAGCGAGCAGAAAAAATGGCCGGCATTAAAGTCAGGCGCGCTTACGTCTCTTTTGGTGGCATTGGTCTGGGAAGTGTCATAGCTAGTGGCTCGGTGATCATATCCCGGGCGGACCTGGAGATTACCGAGAGAGACATCTCTTTGGCATTCGAAGCCGCCGAAGCGGCCATACCACACGCCACTTCCATCAATAAGAGAATTATAAATACCGTGCCCATTGAATACAAAATTGACGGCAAGACAGTCTGGGGGCAAGTCCTCGGCCTCAAGGCGCAAAAGCTTGAGGTTAGAGCGCTCTTCATCACCTGTCTGGAAAATCACCTAACCGATCTCATAAGCACAGTAGAGAAAGCCGGCATAGAGGTCATAGACGTGGTGGCCTCACCGGTAGCCCTAAGCTGCGTCACTCTTTCTAAAAAACAAAAGAGGGTTGGCTCTATCTTGGCTGATATCGGTGCGGAAACTCTGTCTATTGTGGTCTTTGAGAACAATAATCTGATTTCGCTCGAAGTCTTTCCCATCGGCGCAAGCGATATTACCAATGATATCGCTCTGGGCCTGAAGATTTCACCCGAAGAGGCAGAGAAGGTCAAGTTAGACTCTGGGAGAAGAATGGCCTATCCAAGAAAGAAACTGGAAGAGATAGTGAGAGCGCGGTTGGACGACTATTTCGAACTGATTGAAACACATCTCAAGTCGATCGGTAGGAACGCTCTTCTGCCGGGAGGCATCATCATCGCAGGCGGAGGTGCCGCTACGTTCGATATAAAAAATATTGCGGAGAGTTCTCTCAAACTTCCCTCTCAAGTGGCGGAAGTTTATTTCGGCCCACCCGCGCGGACAGGCAACACGACAGAGGGCAAGATCAAGGACCGCACTTGGGCGGTGGCCTGCGGCCTTTCAATAGTCGGATTCAATATGGACGATGAACAACGCTCCTTGGGTATCCGAAACGGTTCTCTCATTACGGAAGGTGGGAGGCGTTGGGGAAGAGTTATCTCGCGCTGGATTTCCCAGTTTTTGCCATAAAATAGGAGAACGGTCTCCATATTAAGTCAACGGCTTTTCTTTTCCGCCCCCTCTGGTAAGATGGGCGCATCTAAAATTTAATTTAAGAGTATGCCACAAATCAAACCAGAGGTAGAATCTTTCGCCCGAATCAAGGTCCTTGGAGTAGGCGGTTCCGGTAAAAATACCGTCAACCACATGATCAACTCCAAAGTTAAGGGTGTCGACTTCATCGCGATTAACACCGACGCGCAGGACCTTCACTACTCTCTGGCAAAAAAGAAGATTCATATCGGCAAAAACTTGACTCACGGTCTTGGCACCGGCATGAATCCGGATCTTGGTAAACGCGCAGTTGAAGAGACCAAGGAAGAAGTCCTGGAAGCCGTTAAGGGTGCAGACATGGTTTTTATTGCCGGAGGTATGGGGGGAGGCACTGCTTCTGGCGCCGCGCCGATTATTGCTCGCGCTGCCAAGGAGAGCGGCTGCCTGACTGTGGCTGTCGTGACTAAACCTTTCTTCTTCGAAGGACAACAGAGAATGAGAATAGCGGAGACGGCCATTGAAGAACTTAAGCAGGCAGTCGATGCCCTCATCATTATCCCCAACGACCGTCTGCTCCAGACCATAGAAAAGAATATCACCGCGAAAAACGCTTTTGCCGTTTGCGACAACATTTTAAGAGAAGCGGTTGAGGGTATCTCTGACCTCATCACTATTCCCGGCATCATCAACATTGATTTCGCGGATATCCGTTCAGTGATGGAAAACGCCGGAGCCGCGCTCATGGGGATCGGCTCTGCCTCGGGGGAAAACCGTGCCGTGGAAGCAGCCAAAGCCGCCATTAGTTCTCCTCTGCTTGAGATATCTATAAACGGTGCCAAGGGCGTACTCTTTTCGATAGCCGGTGGAGACGATGTCACCATGTTTGAAATTCAGGATGCGGCAAAAGTTATCACTGAATCAGTTGACCCCAATGCCAAGATTATCTTCGGCACAGTTCACGACGAGAAACTCAAGAAAGGGGAACTCAAGATTACTGTCATCGCCTCAAATTTCTCTGATAATTATTCGAGTTCGAGAAAAGCGGCATCTCTGTTCCCAACTTTCAGTGTCAATGCTACCCCTTCCACTCTCCCACCACACAAAGAAGTTCAAAAGCCGGTAGCGGAAGAGAAAAAGCCTGAAAACAAACAGACTCCTCCACCCATAGAAGACAACGACGACGACTGGAGCGCCGTACCCGCTTTCCTGAGACGCAGTAAACTCAAATAGCGTCTCAGGAAGATTTAAGATTCTAGATTTAGGATTTAGGAATAATTTAAAAAACAAAGCGCCACCGAAGTGACGCTGTGATGGTGGGGTTAGTCTTGGTACACCACCGAGAGGGCTACCCTCATTTTCCAGGCCCTATCTCCCTATATGGATTTTTGTCGAGGGCTTGAGAGTAATACCAGATGCGAGAGTATAATATTGTAATGGAGCAAAATTCTAAGATTAAAGACTTTACTGACTTGGAAGCTTGGAGAAAATCTCACGAGTTAGTTCTTACGATATATAAAATCACTGATAAATTTCCAAAATCAGAAGCTTTTGGCTTAATTTCCCAAATGCAGAGGGCTGCAGTTTCTATTACATCAAATATTGCCGAGGGATTTGGTAGGCAAACAATTAGAGAGAAGGTTCAATTTTACTACCAAGCTCAGGGCTCTCTCACAGAAGTAAAGAATCAGTTAATCCTATCTAAAGATTTAAATTATATTTATGGGCAAGAATTTGATAAGATAATGGACACCCTTATAACTAGCCACAAGCTATTACAAGGACTGCTTCGGAAAACCAAGTCATTCTTAAAGATTTAGGATTCTGGATTTAGGATTTATGAATCATTCCTGAATATTAAATCATGAGTCGTAAATCATGAGCTCCTGTGCTATTCTTAAATCCTAAATCTTAAACCATGAATCTACCTTATGATCTTGCGATAATAGGCGGGGGTCCCGCTGGCGTTGCCGCTGGCGTTTACGCAGCGCGTAAACATCTTAAAACCATCTTCATCACCGAATTCTTCGGCGGACAGAGCACCGAATCAGTCGGCGTTGAAAACTGGATTGGCACTAAAAAAATTTCCGGTCTTGATTTTGGAAAAGCGCTCGAGGAACATCTGCGCTCATCGGCCAGCGATTCCGTGGAGATAAAGACGGGAATAAAAGTAGCCCACTTGGAGGCTCAGCCTCCAAGTGGAGGTTCAACCTCCAAGTTTTTAATAAAGACCTCCGATGGAACCTCTTACACGGCAAAGACGGTACTAATCACCACTGGTAGCACTAGGAGAAAACTAGAGATCCCCGGAGCAAAAGAGTTTGAGAACAAAGGCATCACTTACTGCGCTTCTTGCGACGGTCCCCTTTTCGCTGGTCAAGACGTGGCGGTCATAGGCGGCGGTAACGCGGCATTTGAAACAGCCGCTCAACTTCTGGCCTACGCCAAGTCAGTTACTCTCCTCAATCGAAGTGACGGATTCAAGGCGGATGAGGTAACAGTCTCAAAAGTGCTCTCTCACCCAAATATGAGAGCCGTCAAAGGCGCGATACTCAAAGAAATCAAGGGGGATAAGTTTGTCAGTTCTCTAGTTTACAAGTTGGCAGATTCTAGCGAAGAGGTTGAGATTCCGATAACAGGCGTATTCGTCGAAATCGGCTTGGTACCTACCACTGACTTCGTCAAAGAACTAATTCCCCTGAATAAATACGGCCAAATTCCCGTCGACCCCAGAACCCAAAGAACCGAAGTGGAGGGCATTTGGGCGGCCGGAGATTCAACTGATAGTCTCTACCATCAGAACAATATCGCTGCCGGCGATGCCATCAAGGCGCTTGAGAATATTTATCTATATTTACACACCAAATAGTAACGTTGTTTTTAGTCTTGTCCTTGTGGATAACTTACTTGTGAAGACCAGTCGACCCTTTTATAATGGTGTCAGAGAGTAATGTTTTTGAGACGACATCGAATTCGCGAGGTTTGTTACTCGCGAGGAAAGGAGTGGTACGACAAATACTCCTCTGTCTTGTTGTCAAGCATGGTGGCTACCCTGAAGTGAACTCCATCAAGGAGGCGTCGATGGACGACACTCCACCGGGCTCGTTGTAGTCGCGCGGCGACAAAACGTTAAAGTCGTTCGTTGCGCGACAGGCATTACTAGGATGGCACGACCAGGGACCCGTTTTTACGGGTCGGGGCTCGCAAGACGTGGCCCCACTCCCAAGGCGGCGGGGGCTTGCCCCCGCCGCCACCATTCTTTCAGATTCGACCTCATTAGACCATTCCTCGGGATGGTCGATTCTTTTTTATATTGAGTCCTGTTTTGGTGAGTATTTACGACACCTTCATAACCTATTTTAGCAGAAATCAGGGCTGATTACCCCTTCATCCGCCCCTTCATCGGCTCTACTACCGGATGAAGGGGTAAGAAAGACAATATCTCTCGCAAACACGGGAGATTTTGCCCCTTAC
>Ga0075964_117_pt1 | contig 9847 bp, 8 predicted proteins | sample RifGroA2_FD_67990 | JGI IMG/M metagenome (GOLD analysis project Ga0075964, IMG submission 67990) | Parcubacteria bacterium GW2011_GWA2_45_15
GTCAAGGTTGATGTGCCGTCAACTACCAAATTACCATCAGTATCAACATTGGTGCTGATGGTCGTTACCGCGTTTGCTACAAACGAGACAACCAAAACACCTAATATCACAGCAAGGACGACGGAAATTATTTTCGTCATCCTATCATTATTAATTATATTCATACTTTAATTATTATTGATTTATGTTCGTCCTACTAACACGACAATTATCTCATAATTATCTCAATAAATATATTTCGCAGAGTGTGGATAAGGTGGATAAAATGTGTATATCAAAAAACCGCCCGAAGGCGGTTTTTTGATTCTACACGTTAAGTGTAGGCGTAGTAATCCTTAAGCGGATTACGGGAAGGAAACGTCAGCAGTTCTCCAGTCAGTATCTCCAGCCATGAAGGTAGTGGTTTGAGTGCTACCACTTGTAGCGTTGAACCACTGGATACCTTCGAAGCCCACCGCGTAGACGCTGCCACTCGTCAAAGCTGCACCAGCCACTGTTCTACCTTCAATCTTGAAGGTGACAGGGACGGTGACTTCGTTACCATCAGTCAACGTACAACCGTTCTTGGCGGCAGTTTCTGCCACACAGGTACTAGGAACAGAGTACGAGGTCGAGGTAGCGTTGCTCGAGATTAGCCCGTCATAGGTGCTGTTTCGGTAAACCTTGAACGTAGCTGTAGAGCTTGCGAACAGAGGCGTAGCGGAAGCGACGTTACCGAGGGTCAGAGTACCACCGACAGCCTTAATCTTGATGTTGAAGGTTGCAGTTATGGTAGAGGTACTTGTAAGGAGTGCGGCAGGAGCGCCCTGCGGTACACCGCTTGTAGCAATCGACTTGGAGACCAAGGTTACTTCCGGACCAACCTTTCTGAGCCAAATGGTCTTGCCTTGGGCAGTACCAGTCTCTGTGACAGCCGAACCAGCAGAGTTTTCTGCAACGACTCGAGTGCCATCGGTAGTTGTAATACCAATGTCAGCCGCGTAAGTATCGGCCAAGAGAGCCGCGGAGTCAATGTCGACTTTGAAAGTCAGAGCTTTCGTGGTATCGGCTGGAACAATCCAGTCAATACTAGAGAAGGTCGCGCTTGAAGCCGTAACGCTTGTGCCAGCGACTGTAGCCGAACCGACAAGCGTGCTTCCATCATAGATGTAAGCAGTCGTAGCCGTAGCCACGTTGTTACTATTACCGCGAACGAGGTCAACAATCAAGTCAGTGATTTTGACGTTGTCCTTACCTGCCGCGAAGTTGAAGACAGCAAGAGTAAGTTCGTCATACTCATTGTCACTTGAACCCTGGTTAGCAATAACCTGACTTGTGGAAGGACTATTGCTTGCGAGAGAAACGGTCATAGATGCGCTGTCAACCACGTCAGCCGCTGAAGTGAAATTGTTGGCGAACAAGGTCGAAGGCGAGTACTGGTTGATACTAGCACCGTCCACAGCGCGAACACCGTCTACAGGAACCGACACAGTCCAACTGTCGTCGTCGTAAGCGGAATCCCAGCTTGTCTTAGGATCAACAGCGATGGTAAGAACCTTGCTGGTATCCTTCGGAACCACAACACTGAAACCAGTGATAGTGATGTAGTAAGCAGTACCTTCCTTGACAACAGTGGTTGCATCAAGAACCATCGATGCCAGGACTGTAGAACCGTCCATAACATAGATTTTGTCGGCAATCTTGGTGTAGAACTGTTGGTCGGAATTAGTAGAACTACTTGCATCGGCAGTGTCAGCATCAAGCTTGAGCTTGACTCTCTCGACTTTAAGATCGGAGACGTCGGCCTCAACTTTGATACCTAAGACACCTACCTTAGAACCACCTTCATAGACCTTCGTTCCAGAAGCTGGAGAAGCATTCTCTGAAGCCCAACTGCCGGAGCAACTCCGTTAGCTGCTTGCCACTTAGCCACTGCAGCTTTCGTGAGAGAGCCGAAGTAACCCATAGCTACGCCTGCTGGCATAACTAGGTGACCTTGAGATACAAGCACTTGCTGAAGAGCAATAACTTCTGCCCCTCTCGAACCGACAGTCAGGTTTTGAGTGAAGGTTGTACCTGCTGGTACAGTGCTTCCCTGAAGAACGGCGAGCTGTGCCATAAGTGCATTGATTTGTGCCTGGAGTTCAGCGATTGTCACAGCTCCTGCCATCGGTACAAAAGCACCGAGGAAAAGAGAAGCGCCTGCTGCAATTCCAGCCATCTTTGCAATTCTAATTTTTGTCATTGTTAATTTATTTTCTAATGCGTGAGTGCTTCCCAATAATTTCTAATATTTGTTCGGGTTGCGTCACGGGTATTAATTTTTCAACATTTGCTCCACTTCGCATAAAGCTACGCGGAGCAAGTCCTTGTATTATAAGGGATGTTGCGCCAAGTACCAAATGTACTGTGGATAAGTCGATACTACAGACTTTTTGACTATTAAGCAAGTCCCTCCTACGCGTAAAGCTACGGATGGGCGAGGCTATAACGGCTCCAACGCTTCTCTCCAATCTTCCTGAGAATACCGGCCTGTACCATGGCCGAGAGCTCGCGTTGAATGGTCTTCTCGCTACAGCCACTAATCATAGGGGAAATGTCCTTTATCATAATTTCTTTCTTACGCTTCAATATTGAGATAATAATGCTCTGTCGAGTATTTTTTTTCACCGAGACAGCGCCAAATTTTCTTAAGACTGGTTTTTCATCAGTCTTTTTGACAACAACATTATCCCCTATATATTCAGCCCTTTGCGGTGCTTGTGGCGAAGCTTTTTCGTCAAGAGCCGCCTCGTATAGAAACGCAAGAGCTAAAGGTTTTTCTACCTCCTGCTTAAACCTAGATAGCTCTCGGACCAGAATATCATAGTTTATCTCAGAGACTATGCCGGCAGTTTTGGCAACAGAACAAAGAGAGAGTATCTCCATGGCCGTGTTAGATTTGTCTTTTATTCTTTCAGAGACCAGGTCGGTAGACAAAGTTCTAAGTCTCCACTTCAATGGTTCTTTATCATCAAAAAAACTGGTCACTAAATATAGGGCAGAGGCGAGTCTTTCTGATTTAGTAATATCGGACATATCGCTGTATTTAGGTCTTTTAGTGTCTCTTACAATCTGTCCTTTAATTCTATAACATTTTGTCCTTGACTGCAAGTAAGTCCATTATGAGGTTAAAAGACAAATCTTGCAACCTCCCACTTCGCATAAAGCTACGCGGGACAAGCCAGCAAGAAACATAGCTAGGCATGTTATGATTAGAGAAATAACTTTTTATTATTATGTCAAGAAATCGGAAGAAGCGCACCCGCGACTGGGAGGAGAGCAGCATGTCAATATTTAGACTTACTTCCAGAGAAACAGCCAATGGCATTTTCGGCGTGTTTTCAATAGTGCTCTCTATCTTCCTTCTTTTAGGAGCTTTTGGTCTTGCTGGTCGAGCTGGGACTGTCGTTTATGATTGGCTTTCCTATCTTTTCGGCTTCGGCTATTACCTTCTACCAGTAGTCTTTCTACTATTAGCAGCATCATTTCTCCGAGAACAGGAGAGGGATTTCGCTATGCCGCAGATTTTCGGTTCGCTTGTCCTGTTCCTCTCGTCTCTCGGTCTCGTTAACCTCTTCTCGGAGACAGGTGGTATTATAGGAAGCTTTATATCTAGACCTCTGGATTCATATTTTCATATCTACTTCAGCGCAGTGGTACTCTCGGCGCTTGTGGTCATCTCGATTTTGGTCATTTTCAATGCCTCTATAAAGTTTGACGCCATTTCGTTTATCAAAAGATTTCTCTCAAAGAAAGAGACGTTTCCCCTGGCCCCTCTGGAAAATGCCGCCATTGATAAAGCGGTGGAAGAACAGGCTCGTGATTCAGGATTAAGGATTAATGATTCAGGAATAAAACAAAAACCAGAATCCAAGAAAGACAATGACGAATTCGGGCCGATGCTCACAAGGCGAAGCGGAAAGAAATGGACTCCTCCCCCACTCTCACTTCTTGAAGGAGACCGCGGCAAACCGGGTGTCGGCGACATCAAGGCCAACGCGAACTTAATTAAACGCACTTTGATGAATTTCGGTATCGTGGTCGAAATGGACGAGATTTCAATCGGCCCATCTGTCACCCGTTACGCCCTGAAACCAGCTGAAGGCGTCAAGCTTTCAAGAATCCTCGCACTCCAAAATAATCTTGAGCTGGCGCTCGCGGCACATCCCGTACGCATTGAAGCGCCGATACCGGGAAAATCTCTGGTGGGCATTGAGATCCCCAACACTCTTAAATCCATTATCGGTCTCGGTTCTCTCATCTCTGACGAACAATACACCAGAAGCGCTGTGCCGCTCTTAGTGTCGCTCGGCCGAGATATCGCCGGTCGCACACAGTTCGCGAACCTTGGCAGAATGCCACACCTCCTGATAGCCGGTGCCACCGGTAGCGGGAAAACTTGTGCCAAAGATACCTATGTTTTCAGCGAAAATGGGATGCTTACATTTGAAGAGCTGTGCCCTCTCCCATTAAATTCAGAAGTCAATTATTCTCTTCGCGTAGCCACAAGAGACGGAATAGAGACAACCAGTAAGAATTATAACAACGGGATGTGTGATTTCTTCAAAATCACAACTAGGGAAGGGTTGTCTATAGAAGTGACTGACGAACACCCGCTGTGGGTTATAGAAGACGGCTCAATGAGATGGAAAAATGGCGGGGGTATCGGAATCGGAGATTATGTAGCAATTTCTCGCGGCTCAAAGCTTTTTGGCGAATTAGAGAAAATTGATTTTACGCCGTCGCTAAACAAGACAAATAAGGCCAGAGAAATAAAAACGCCAACGACAATGACAGAAAGTCTGGGGCTTTTTATGGGTCTGCTCACAGCCGACGGAGGCCTAACCATAGGTCATAGAGTGGTGTATACCCAGATGGAGGGAGAAGTGCTTGATATCTATACAGGGCTTCTTAAAGAACTCTTTGGTATTACTGCGCCGATTGTCGCAAAATCTGGGCAAAGCAACAAAGCAAAAGATGTCATCGTCAATAGCAAACACTTGAAAGAGTTCCTTGCACACCTGGGTTTAACATCTGCCAGAGCACAAGAAAAAGATATACCGAGGTCGATCCGACAATCCCGACCAGAAGTGATTAGGGCCTTTATCCAGGGTCTTATAAGAAATGATGGTCATGTTTCTCGACTGAAAGGACTGGAAATAACATTGGCGAACAAAACACTCTTACAGCAATTGCAGATTACACTTCTCAATTTTGGCATTGTAAGCAGCATACATCGCAAGAAAGTAAAATACTATGAAGATAATGTCTATTGGCGGCTTACCATTTATGGAGGTGAATTTGTTACTTATGCCAAAGAAATCGGCTTTTTAACGACTGGTGAGGAGAACAGAGCAAAACAGGTGTTGGCGCTCCATCGAAACACAAACAAAAATAATATCCCGACTCTCTCACCGATTCTCAAGAAACTTTCTCTTATGTACCGAAGGATGTTTGCACGGTTGACTAATAAAGGATGGCTGTACCAGCAAAACTCTCCTGTTCCTAAATACGCCTTCAATAACTTGAAAAGTTATGCTAATGGTGATCGAAATCCTTCTTATGATGCATTAGAAAAAATTCTCGGCTTTTATGAACCACTATCAGACTCAAACCAATATAAGGAAGTCTTAAAAATAAAAGAGAATGCTTTTTACTGGGCTAAAGTGTCAAACATAGAGGAAACCGTAGGAGAAGGTTACGACTTTGAAGTGCCTGGATCGCACTCATTTGTCGGCAATGGTTTTGTAAATCATAACAGTGTCACTATCCACGCCATAGTCACATCACTCTTATTCAGAAATCCGCCCGAGAATCTCAAATTCATTATGATAGACCCGAAACGCGTTGAGCTGACGATGTACAACAACATTCCGCATCTCCTGACTCCAGTGGTGACCGACCCCAAAAAAGCTATTCTCGCTCTCAAGTGGACTGCCAAGGAGATGGAGCGCCGCTACGACATCCTTGAAAAAAATAGTGTGCGAGATATTGACTCGTATCACCAACACGCCAAAGACGACAAGTCGATGCCTTTTATTATCATCATCATAGATGAATTAGCCGATATGATGCAGTCTTATCCTAGGGAACTGGAAGCCGCCGTGGTACGCCTGGCCCAGATGAGTCGCGCCGTTGGTATCCACCTCATCCTCTCGACCCAGCGGCCGAGTGTCAATATAATCACTGGATTGATTAAGGCCAACATCCCAGCACGCATCGCCCTGCAAGTCTCCTCGCAGATAGACTCGCGCACTATTCTTGACTCGGCCGGCGCCGAGAAACTTCTCGGCGCCGGGGACATGCTCTTCCTCTCCGGGGAGACATCGAAGCCCTTGCGCATCCAGTCAGCCTATATCTCGGAGAAAGAGGTTAAGGCTGTTACCAAGTATCTTGCCGATGCCTATGCCGACGAACTTCATAGTGACATTAATCTCTCCGGCGAAAATACCAGTAACGCAATCTTCACAGCCACACTGGCAGATGATTCATACGACGGAGACGATGACGAACTGTATGAAGAAGCAAGAGCTACTGTTGTCCAGGCAGGCAAGGCCTCGACTTCATATCTCCAACGCAAACTGCGCATTGGTTACGCCCGCGCCGCCCGTCTAGTGGATATGCTTGAGGAACGCGGAGTCGTAGGCGCGGGCTCGGGAGCCAAAGCGCGAGAAGTGATAGACAGAGAAGTGCCAAGCGTGGAAGAGACACCAGGCGAAGAAAACACTGGAAATGATACTTTATGAAAATCAACATTAAGCCAAGATACGGATTCCTGATTATTTTGTTCCTATTGCTTATCGCCTACTCACTGTATCAGGCACGCGCTCTCTTGGTCGGTCCGCAAATCTGGATTGAAAATCCTCAAGACGGCGACACGGTCGAAAACCCCTTAGTCATCGTGGAAGGTCAATCAAAAAATATTGCTTGGATTAGTTTGAACGACCGCCAGATATTTACGAATGAGAAGGGAGAATGGAGCGAGAAATTGTTAGTCTCTCCCGGCTTGAGTATAATGACCATGAAGGCTCGCGACCGCTTCGGTCGCGAGACAAAGAAAAGCGTGCAAATTGTCCTAAATTAAAATATGAAAACAAAAACAAAACAGCCGCCTACGCCCGAGAGCTTCGGCGAGCCGAAGAAAAATATCGACACCACTCTTGATGCGATCAGAGTGAAGTTCGGCGAAGACTCCATCATGAAGCTCGGGGACAAGCCTAAAGTGGGTGTGGATGCCATCTCCACCGGCTCAATTGGTCTTGATGCGGCACTCGGCGTCGGCGGCCTACCGCGAGGCAGGATTATCGAAATCTTCGGACCGGAGTCTTCGGGCAAGACTACTTTATCGCTCCACGTCATAGCCGAAGCGCAGAAAGCAGGTGGTATCTGTGCCTTCATCGACGCCGAACATGCCATGGATCCAGAGTACTCCAAACGTCTCGGGGTCAAGATTGATGAACTTTTGATTTCCCAACCGGATACCGGCGAACAGGCTCTTGAAATTGTGGACTCTTTAGTGCGCTCGGGCAAGATTGATGTCATAGTCATAGACTCGGTGGCGGCGCTGACTCCCAAAGACGAAATCGAGGGCGACATGGGGGCCTACCACGTCGGTAAACAGGCGCGCCTGATGAGTCAGGCTTTGCGCAAGCTCACTGCGATCGTGGCAAAGTCCAAAACAATAGTTATTTTCATCAACCAAATCCGCATGCAGATAGGCGTGATGTTTGGCAATCCGGAAACTACCCCCGGCGGCAAGGCACTCAAATTTTATACTTCAGTACGTCTCGACATTCGTCGCATCGCCCAGATTAAGAAAGGGGAAGAGGTGATGGGCGGACGCACGCGGGTCAAAGTGGTCAAGAATAAAGTGGCGGCGCCCTTCCGACAAACAGAATTTGACCTGATGTATAACGAAGGCATTTCACGAGAGGGAGAACTTATCGCTTTAGGAGAAAAATTCGGCATTATGAAAAAGTCTGGAAACTCATATGAATACGGGGAAATAAAACTCGGTCGTGGCTACGACGCCACCCGCCAGTTTCTACGCGAGAACAAAAAAGTTGCTGACCAAATTTTGAAAGATATTCGACAAAAATTGAAAGAAGTCTAGAGTATAAAAAATCACTTAGGAAACCCTTCAAACTCGTCAACCTGCCAGGTCGACAACTTTAGCAACTCCTTTTCATAAATTTCTGGTCGTACGTCAAACAGTTCGTAAAATAAGTCTTTATTTATAATCTGCTCCATTCCCCCATCACCAAAATAATCCTTAAAACTCGACCATCTATAAGTTTTTAGAAAACCTAAGGCTTTCTTGTTATCTTTCAGATGAATATTTTTGCGGTCAGGGAAAATAAGATCCAAAGGATTAATATCGATATAATATGGAATGTAAAGATATTGCCTCTCATCATTAATCAGAATTATCTTGGCACTGTTCTGAAAGAGATAACCGCTTCTTCCTTCATTCCTTATATTGAAGTATTTAGTAAATGCATTTCCAAGACGCTTTGTAAATTCAATAATACCTCCCTCCACTACCTCATAAAGTAGCAGATGATAATGGTTTGGCAATAGACCCCATTTCAAAACCTCCACCAATTTTTCTCGCTTGGGTAACTTTGTTGTTTCAAAGATATTCTTAACGGTCCTAATTTTTCCACTCTTATTGTTTAGCGAGAAAAGATTGTCAGTAAACCTTTGGTAATCGTGAGTATCATTAAAAATCCGACGCTTTTCTATCCCTCTATTGCAAACATGGACTATATCCCCGACCATCGCTTAATTTTATTTGCCCTACCCAAACTTGTCAACCTGCCAGGTTGACGAGTTTAGCTTACTCTTATTAATTCCGTTATACACCATATTAGTATTATGTCAAGTATATTTTGTGGCTAATTTAGGCTATATTTTAGACTTCAATTAAAATGCTCGAATACAGTGAAATCAGGGAGGGTAAATATGTGGTCTTTGAAGGCGCGCCGTACGAGGTTACGAGCTCTCATGTCTTCCGCAAACAACAGAGAAAACCCGTCAACGCCGCCAAGCTTAAGAGTCTCTTGACCGGGAGAATTATCGAGCATTCTTTCCACGCCTCTGACAAAGTTAGTGAAGCAGAGATTGATAAAAAAGAAGTAAAATATTTATATACCAATAAAGGCGAATATTGGTTTTCTGAAGCCAACGACGCATCAAAGCGCTTCAAACTATCGGAAGAGATAATCGGCCCAGCCGCCAAGTTTCTCAAGCCGAATATATTAGTTGATGCGATGCTCTTCCAAGCAAAAATTATTGGTCTCAAGCTACCTATCAAAATGGAACTTAAAGTAACTGAGGCCCACGAAACAACCAGAGGCAACACTGCCCAAGGGGCGACTAAGGCGGTGAAGCTTGAGACGGGAGTTCTAATTCAGGTACCGATGTTTATTAAAGAAGGTGACACCGTGAGGGTCAATACGGAGACCGGGGAGTACGTAGATCGAAGATAAAGCCGGCTAAGAACCCGACAAGACTCCAATACAGGACGACAAACCATAGTTCGTGGTACATAACCAGGCCCCCACCGACAATCTTATAGACAAATATCAAAGGCAGGAAAATAGGAACGGCAAGAGAGTCCGCGAAACAGCCGGCGCCAAGAGGCACCGGGCACATTACTTTCAAGACGAGAGTAAGTCCAATGAGCGCCGGTCCAAAGAGCGCTCCCTGAATGGAGTACGGTACGTGCATTCCTAAATTATAACCCAATTAACGAGAAACGTATGGCAAAAGACCGAGGAAGCGCGCTCGTTTGATAGCGGTGGCAAGCTCTCGTCCGAACTTA
>Ga0075964_133_pt1 | contig 8457 bp, 13 predicted proteins | sample RifGroA2_FD_67990 | JGI IMG/M metagenome (GOLD analysis project Ga0075964, IMG submission 67990) | Parcubacteria bacterium GW2011_GWA2_45_15
GCACGGCCCATTCCCTCAATATCCTCGATGAGAGGCACTAGCTTATCGTCAGAAAGCGTCAAGCTATCAAAAGCCGCTAGATCTTCGGCGGCATTGTTTTGCAGCACTCTAATAGACTGAGCTAGAGCCCTCGACTCGACGGCCTCGTCCGCTAGATTGAGAAGTTTGGGGATCTTCTGGTTTTTGGATTGGATATTGTAGGCTCCCAAAATGAGAACGACAAGAAGAACAACCGAGATGAACGTGAGTGTGATGAGTGGTAATGTGGAGTTGTTGGGAGTCATTGTGAGAATTTAATTTGGAAATCGATGTCTCTATCTTTGGCCAGGTTAGATATCGGCAAAGCCACTTCTGAGAAGTACTTCAAGGCATTAATACGGTTTCCAAACGTTATGAGAGACTGACGACTAGCAGCCACGCCACTCGCCGAGAGGGTTATCTTGTCTTTTACCTTCACCCACGAGAAGCCGGTGATGACTATGCCGGCAACTCTCTGGTCTAGAATCTTCTTGATAAAATCTGACGGTCGATCGGTATCACGTGCTGGGGAGAGTACTTGGAGTTTGCGGTTAGTCTCTTCAAGCCAGGCCTGAAGAAGAGCGTCATTCTCTCTCTCTACGGAACCACTCACGATTCTGGTGCGCTCAAGTGCCTCATTCTCGCGGGCATTCAAGAGAACATAGGAAGGCAAGAGTCCTATGATCCCTACCACGAATACCCCGATAAGCGCCAAGAGCATGACAATAGCCCGGTGGATGGCATATTCATGTGCTACCTTTCGCCTCTCTTCTTCTGTGAGTAGTTTAAACATATTTTAGCTGTCGCGAGGTAGAACCAAGCCTATAGCAGAGGCGTAGCCGAGAGATTCTTCAAATGGTATCGCGGAAACATGACTACGTGAGGGGGACATATTCAGCCAGACGTCCGCAAAGGCGTACGGGACTTCACTTTCACTCATCAGTTTCTCAACAAAGTCCACCTTGCTTCCTCCGAGTCCGCACAAGATGACTTGTTCAATTTTCTTTCCTGATTTGCCCGACCTGTCAGTCCGGGCATTCCAGAAGGCAAAGACCTTACGCATTTCTGCCTTCAAATCATTGAGGTCCGAATATGAGTCATCGTTCCCAACACCATAAGTTGATGTCGTGCTAAACTGCACCACCTCTTTCTCAACCACATAGAAACCCGTTTTCTTCAAAGAGAGATTGACGATGAGCTGCGGCCGCCTGTCTCCATGATGAATGACTGCTCGGGCGATAGCTTGCGACTCAAGAGCGAAAGAGACGGGAGTGATGAGAGCAGATTCAAAGAGTCCCACATAGGCATTGACGACATTTGCGGGCACAACGGAGACAGCTAACTTAATCTCCCCGGCACTTTCATCTTCGCTCACAATCTCAAAGTCGAAAACTGATTCAGCTAGAGACACTGGAGCATTCTCCTCAATGATGAAGGCTACCGCGTCTCGGAGTCCCAGAGGAGGTACCCAGTCGATGCTCGCTGTAAAGAGATAGGCTTTCTCCTCCGGCAAGCTGGCTCTGGCATAGCGGATATTGTAGTGCGAGGCAAGTTTCTTCAAGACGGAGACAAGTTCGTTAGAATTATTAATTGGTCCAGATTCCACCGCTCCTTTAGGATTGCCTACTTTACTCGCATGCGCCAACTCGAATCCACCTCCGGAAACCTTTCTCCGCAATTGTACAAACTTGATATCGGCATCTGTGATGTCAATACCAGTAGTCGAGAGCAGAAGGAATTCGGGCGCGGGGAAAAGATCGAGAAAAGTTTTTTGCTTCAAGAGCGCAATCATACGTCTCTATTATACATGGTATCAATGAAACTCTTAAGAATCAGGGCGGCGGCGGAAGCGTCGGTCATCTCCGTCTGCCCCTGAAGCCGCCGAGCCTCGAGGGTAGTAAAAACTTCCGGATGGGAAACGATTTCAACACCGCGTTTGGCAATCTCACTTTTCAAGTTGTCTATTTCCTTCTGAATTGGGTTGGGGCTGCCGTCCAAGTTTCTCGATTCGCCAATGATAATTTTCTCGATTTGTTCCTCAACTTTGAGTTTCAAAATCTTATCTACAAGAGTCTCGTCATTCGGCCAGACGGCACGTGGCAGGGCAAAATCTCCGGTCTCATCCGTAGAGGCGATACCGACACGTTTCTTGCCGTAATCTATAGCCATGAGCCTCATTGGTTAATTATAGTATAATCCCGTCATTGGAGGGTTCGCCTAATGGTATGGCACCGGTCTTGAAAACCGGCGGGTGAAAGCCCTTAGAGGTTCGAGTCCTCTACCCTCCGCCAGCTAGGAAATGAAGTCAAGGCCAAAAGAGGGCTTTTATAAATCTTTATGAAATACTTTATCTACACAAGGAAATCTACGGAAAGTGCAGAACGACAAGTGATGTCGCTTGAATCTCAATTTTCTGAATTGAAAGAATTTGCCGCCCCATCCTTCACCAAGGCTACGGAGGGCAAAGCAAAGAAAAACTTGAAATAGATTTATTTGTGCCTTAACACAATCCTTTATAAAATATACATATGGAAGAAAAAGAACAAAAACTGTATGAATGCCTAGAGTGTCATTTGAAATATAAAGACAAGGAACGGGCAGAAAAATGCGAAGCGTGGTGTAAAGAGTACAAAAGCTGTAATTTGGATATTATTGCGTACGCGGAGAAAGAAGGATAGCAACGTAACTTCACAGAAGCCATAGAACTTATAGCCATCACCTCGGATATTTTCAAACAGACACTGCATCGCAGCATTGCGTATTTTTAATGCACGGCAAGAATATTTAAGATAAACATCAAAACCACTCCTATCAAAAACCAGAGCAAATGTTTCCGGTAAAGATTTTTCTGTTTCGAAGCTCTGACAGAATGAGGAATAAGGTCGTGGAAAACAACAACTAGAAACGCTCCAGAGGCCAGTCCCAAGAGAGGAACTTCAAATATTTCGAAACTTTCCAACAAAAAGAACCCTCCGAGCACCCCCAGAAGGATCGAGGCAGAAATCGCGAAATTCAAGACCAGAGTTTGCTTAGTGGAATAACCGGCCTGCCGGAGAACAAAAAATTCTGATATCTCTTGCACTAGCTCGTGGACAAAAATACTCAAAGCGGTGAGTATGCCAAGCGAAGGGCTCACGGCGAAAGATGTCGCTAAGAGGATACCGTCCCCCATATTGTGAAAAGCGTCACTCGCCATAATGCGCCTAGCATCAAGCCTTGAATGAAGGCGTGTCTCGAGCGTCTGATCATGGTGGTGGTGTGAGGATGGTAGAAATTTAAACAAGAGCCAGACGGAAAGTACCCCGATCGTTATCCAGATTAGTCCAGAGCCAAGAGTATCCGCATGCTCCACTGCCTCTATCCCCAATTGGTAGGCCACGACGATAAAGACTCCCGCGGAAAAACTGACTAGAAGACTCAAGTGACGCTCAATGACCTGCCCCGCCCTGTGCCAGACAGAGAAGACTCCGACAAGAGAAGCGAGCATGATGAGAACCGAGTACAAGAGTATTTCAATCATTCTGGAATCTGGAATTATAGACGTGAAGGTTATGATACAATTTTAGTGTCCATGCCACAACCATCTTTTAAAATAGAGTGGGATGCCCATGAGTATGAACACAAAGAAAGAAGTCCGGACTGGTTCTGGGCGGTAGGCATTATCTCCGTCTCTTTGGCTATTGCTTCTGTGATCTTCGGTAACATCATTTTGGGAATCTTGATACTCATTAGCGTCTTCACGCTTGCGCTCTTCGCCGGCCGCCCACCAAGCACACTGCACGTCACTATAGACGAGAAGGGTATCAGTCGGGGCAAGGTTCCCACTCGGTAATGAAGTGGACGTGGAAGAACTTTATGGAAATCTTTCACAATTCCTACCCGAAGAATTCCATTCCCTTCCTCTCATTGAGAGAATTCTCGAATACCTAGGTTTCTGATTGTACAAATCCTTTTCTCACCTGAACTCACAAACATTTATGAACTCGGGTGAAGCGGGGGAGGCGAACGTCGTCTCCCCCTTGTTTCAGTCATCGTCAGCATTGTGCTCCCTCAGCTTGCGGACTTCTTCGTTCGAGATAGAGCCGTCGTCTTCGGACGAAATCAGTCTGTGCACTCCGTCCTTGACATCAAGCAAATGCTCGAGCAGATCCTGGCAGGTTCCCTCTTCGCCGCATGGGCATCGAGCGGTTAACATAGACCCCTCCTCTCGTGTGCGCCTACCGGAACTCCTCGACCGGGGGATACATCATCGCGACGATGTGCTCCTGGCAGAAGCCGATTTGCGACAACTCCCCCAACGAGAACTCTAGCGATGTGTAGAGTCCCCGGCCGGGGGCATTCATCGGACCCGCAGTCATGAGGCGACTCTTCAGCACGGGCAGAAACTCCTTGTCTAGAGGCCGCACTGTTGAGAGCGCGATCGCTGTCGGCGCGTGCCGAAACCACCACGTCTGTCCGATTCCATCAGAGGTTCCGACGAGAAGCTGGATCTTCGGTCCTTTTGCTTCCGTGGGCATTGGGATTTCCTCCTTTGAAGATGTGTGCACGACTCTAGCTACTCTATCACGCGAACGCCGATGTCGAAAATCTCGCACACGTCCTTTACCTGCGCCGCTGTCGCCAGGACACGATCAGGAAATCCGACGACCTCCGTGCCTGTTCCTCCTAGCAGCTGCTTGAGCAGCATACACTGGAGATTGGTCGCATCAGAGACCTGGAGAATTCCGATCAGCTCCTCCCCGAGATAGAAGAGAAGCAAATCAGGATCCCGTTCGTGGGAGCTGATGCGCACGTACTGCGCCTCTTTCGGGTGAACGACTAAGACCGGAGCACGATTGATACTCATGTCGCATCTCCTCCGTTGGTGACAGTGATTGAAAAGAACGTAAAGAACATCCTGCAACATTATATACTATAAGATATCAAAAGTCAATCTCTGGAACCGGAGGGCCAAATTGTGGTTCGGACGGGCAGGCAAGTTTTTCTTTGGTGGCATAAATTCAGATAGATGATTCCGTGCTTCACCAAGTGATTAACTGTATTTTAAAACTTTTCGAATCCATTAGTAAGAATGTCGGCCATCTTCGCCCAGCCAACCCACGTCAAATAAGCAAAAAAGGTTGCGATAAATGCATAAAGCATTTTTTGCCTAAAAGAAATAGTGGTTCCAACAGAGCTCCATAGGAGCTCTTCGCGCATAAAGACAAAAGGCATACAAAATATGACTCCGTATACGAGCATATAGTACGCAAATGTTAGCGGAGCAAGAAAAAATGTTGGAGACAGCAGGACGGCAATCAATACGCCGTTAAATACAATCCCTTCTGTAAGACTTGCCGCACCGGCGGAAAAATAGAGTTCCTTGAATGTGTAGTGATACCGGCGTTCATAAACCATCGATGCGGCTAAAAATATTACAAAATATAAAAATACCGCTTTCTCTCGCGAAAGTGTCAGCTTCTCCCGAAAATGGTAGCGGCTATCAAGCCAAAGGCCGAGGAAAAAAATAAGATACAGAAGGGACTCAGCAAACCAATAGGGGCCACCAATGCCAAGTGTGAGCCACCAAAGGACAATGTTCGCCAACCCTAGTAAATACCAAAATGTTAAGTTGTGAAACAGTCGAGAAATCATGGTTATTAAAAAATTTTCTTTTCCCCGAATTAAAATATGGTTCCCTCCTACGCTAAAGCTTCGGATGGGCACAGCGAGGCGACTCGCCTGCCAGTCGCTATCGCTCCAGGCGATTGCGGGCAGGTGTTTTTCTCCGGGTTCTTCTTGTGGTGAGCTTGTCGAACCATTGCGGTTTTGATCCTCCTTCGCCAAGGCTTCGGACGGACAAGTCGGTGCGGCTCAAGCTAATAATATCACAATTTACTGTCTGGTACGCCTAGTGAGAATCGGGGCTACATTTTAACTCTTTTTTGTGGATAACTTTGTTGTAAGCAGTCGAATATAGATGATATAATATATGCAAGGATATCTATTCGAATATATGCGAGGAAATTATTATACTAAATATACTAAAACACGAGCTGATAGGTTGAGATTAAGGGGTAAAAATTACAGAGAAATAAAAGATTTATTAGGAATTCCCAAAAGTACACTGTCCACCTGGTTTAGTAAGAAACATGCCCATATATTTAATAGGAAAGCTCAATTGATACATTTGGCTAAAATCCGACTTATCGCCAGACAATCAGTCCTTATCCGAATAGAGCAACGGGATAAAGAAATTAACCGAAAAGCGATTCAGTTACTACAAAAACTAGAATGTAATGAGCCTACCAATAAATTAGCTTTGGGCCTTCTTTATTGGGCTGAAGGTGCTAAACACGCTAAAGTAAGCGGGCTAATATTTGTAAATACCGACCCACTATTGATGAGGTTGTTTGTTGAACTGCTTCGCAGGAGTTATAACTTAGATGAATCTAAATTTCGAGTACGTATTCATCTTCACTATTATCATGAAAAGAAACTTCTTCTGAAATTTTGGTCAGAATTACTTAATATTCCCAAACAACAATTTGCAAAACCTTTCCTCAAACCCAGAAGCAAAAAGAAAAGATTTAGGAAAAATTCCAAAGGCATTTGCCTTCTTAGGTATGCGGATAGTAATATACGAAGGGAGTTGTTGGCTATTGGGCGCATATTTGCAGAAGATAGCCTTATGTCCTCGTCGTTCAACGGATAGGATGCGAACTTGCGGAGTTCGTGATTGAGGTTCGATTCCTCACGGGGACACAATTTAGGAAAGCTTTTTAATTAATTTGGAAAGGCGGGATTTCTTGCGAGCGGCTGTATTACGCTTAAGCGTTTTACCCTTAACTGCCTTGTCGAGCGCGCTTTGTACTTCGCGCATCATGGCCTCGGCTTCTTTCTTCTTGCCGGAAGCGACGAGCTTCTTGAGAGATTTAATAGCCCGAGAAACCTTGTCCTTGCGACGCAGATTAAACTCTCGCTTGCGTTGAGAACTCCTGTGGGCCTTCTTGGCTCCTCGAGTAATTGCCATAAGTCAGTAGATAGTAGACGGTAAACAGTACACAGTCAAGTTTTCTCTCCCGCCCCTATCTACTACCTACTATTTACTATCTACTGTAATGTCACGCCGAGCTCTCCCATTTTCCTCTGGACACATCTCGTGGTCAGAGAAACTTCTCTTGAACTCTTCGGCTTTCTGGACAAAGAAACCCTCAACGTCTTTGAGCTTCTGATTACCATCCCCGGCATCGGGCCGAAAAGTGCTCTTAGTATCTTAAATGTCGCTACTCCCTCAACGCTTCGACAAGCCGTCGCTAGTGAAGATACGACCTATCTGACGCGAGTCTCCGGCATCGGCAAGAAGAACGCCGAGAAGATTGTGCTCGAACTTAAAGATAAACTTAAAATTACCAAAGAAGATAGAGGTCTAGACATGCGCTCCGAAGGCGATGCCCTGGAAGCACTGGTCTCGCTCGGTTACAACGAGCGCGATGCCCGCGAAGCTCTGAAACGAGTGCCAAAAGAAACAGAAGGGGCCAGCGAGCGTGTCAAGGCAGCCTTAAAACTTCTTTCTACTAGAAACTAGTCTGCATGCGCCTAACTGACTTCCAGCGAATCGTTACCATGAATACCCTCGCTGGTGTTGGTATGGGTCTCGTAGGAATATTTATTCCTATCTACCTGCTAGAACTGGGTGTGCGTATAGTTTTAGTAACAATTCTCTTCACCGGACTCTTTTTGTTGCCAAGTTATCCATCGATTTTATTTATCTTGGCTTTTATAAGCGGAATGGAATCAGCGTTTTTCTGGATCCCCTATAATATCCTCACTGTTCGTAAAACTGAAGATTCTACAATAGGTTCATCACTTGCCTTTATGTCCAACGTAGGATCTGCTGTTGGGCTTGTTGTTCCTGTGATTGCCGCGCTCTTAATCATTACCTATGGGTACAATATTTTGTTTGCGATCGCGCTTGTATTTATTCTAATTTCTATTGTTCCCGTACTCCCATTAAGACATGAGCAAACGAGTTTTAAATTCGATCTGCCAGAAATCCGCTCAATCATTCATAAAAATAAACATTTCATTTTACCAGAAATCTTAGATAATCTTGGACAAGATGCACAAATCATTTGGACACTTTTCTTACTCATAACGGGGCTCACGGTGCTTGATATTGGGGTACTCGGAGTTCTTGCTGGACTTGTAGGTATAGTTGTAACACATATCACTGGCACTCTTATAGATAAATGGGACAAAAAGACAGTTGTGCGCTTTGGTGCGGTTACAACAACCATCATGTGGACTATTTCTTACATAGTAGCAATATATGCGCCAACGCCAGCCATGCTTTATATCGTTACTGTGCTACGAGGATTCGCACTAGGAATCTTTGCTAGTGCATACGGAGCGATTATGCTAAACCGCGCTCGAAGTGCCGATGCTCAATTCCTAGTA
>Ga0075964_125_pt1 | contig 8336 bp, 9 predicted proteins | sample RifGroA2_FD_67990 | JGI IMG/M metagenome (GOLD analysis project Ga0075964, IMG submission 67990) | Parcubacteria bacterium GW2011_GWA2_45_15
CAAAGTACCGCCTCCGGCCAAACAGAGTTTCTGTGTACCCTCTCCGCTTGGCTTCGGTCTTTATTTTCTCCAAATATCTAGCGAGACCGGCGAAGGTTTGGAAGTACTGGCCATAGAACTCTTGTGCTTCTCTACGCTCCACACCAAGATTGGCTTTAAGAGCATTGACTCCCATACCATAGAGAATACCAAAGTTGATAGTCTTGGCTCTCGTGCGCATGCCCTTATCCACTGACTCTTTGGGAACTTTGAAGACGCGCATGGCCACGCCTGAATGCACGTCTTCTCCATTTTTAAATATCTCAATAAGTTTCCGGTCGTTCGAGAGAATAGCCGCGATGCGTAATTCGATTTGCGAGTAATCGAGCGAGATAAGCTTCGACCCTGGCTCCGCCACGAAAGCATGGCGGATCGCTCGACCAAGAACAGTTTTATTGGGAATATTTTGGAGATTGGGAGAGTTAGAGGCCATCCGTCCCGTAGTAGTCCCTGCTTGGAGAAAGGTGGAATGCAGACGAGAATTTTTATCTAAAAGAGGCGGGATAGCATCAATATAAGTGGAAAGCAATTTAGCGAGCTCACGGTACTCGAGAATCAGAGCGATTACCGGATGCTTGTCTCGAAGTTTTTCCAGCTCTGACTCCTTGGTCGAGAGAGCGCCCGTCGGCGTTTTCTTCTGGCGCTTTTCAGCTAATTGCAGTTTGTTGAAGAGGATGTCAGAAAGAACTTTGGGCGAGTTAATATTGAACTCTTCCCCGGCCTCTTTCCAAATGGCTTTCTCAAGACGCGCGAGCTCTGCGTGGTATTTCGAGGAAAGACCTTTTAAGACCTTCTGGTCAATCTTGACCCCTCTCTCGTTCATTTCCTCGACCACTCTCATAATCGGCTTCTCAATCTCCTCGAACACTTTTCTAACTTTTCGTCTATCAAGCTCCGACTCAATCACTTTTTTAGCTTCTTTGACACTCTTGGCCTTAGTAAAACGCAGGACATCTTCCATACTCGGATTAGTCATATTTGAATCTATGACCCAAAGCGCTAGAGCAAGCTCTTTAGCTTCTTGGCTTACTAGCTTATTAGCTTGGGGCTCATTGCTTTTTTTGTCGTTGGTTGTTAGTTGTTGGTCGTTGGTCATTAACTTCTTAGCTCTCTCCCCCATGGTTCTAAACTCAAGTTTACTGAAAAGCTCAAGAAGTTTATCGAGCTCTAAATTTTGCCTCCACTCCGGTGGCAAAATGAAGTGAATGGGCGCGTCAGTGCGGATAGTCGTCAGGGTTTTCGAAAAGAGCGCTTCTTTTTCATTTTCTTTAAGGAGAGCTTTTATGCGATCACTCAATTTAACTTGATCCAAATGTTTATAAATATTTTCGACAGTACCGAACTCCTGGATGAGTAGAGTGGCGGTTTTTTCCCCAATGCCTTTGACTCCGATAATATTGTCCGAGGGATCCCCGCGCAAACCTTTGTAATCTACCAGAAGTTTCGGCGGGAAGCCGAAGCGTTCCGTCACTTTTTTCTCATCATAAAGAATGGTGTCACTAATACCCTTCTTCAAGGTATAGACCTGGACTCTTTTATCGTCGACAAGCTGCAGAGTATCCATATCACCGGAGGCTATGATAATTTCCAATTTACAATTTTCAATTTTCAATTTTTTTGTTTCAGAAACAATGGTGCCGATAATGTCATCAGCTTCAAAACCGGGATGGGAATAAACTGGAATGCCAAAAGCGGTAAAGACATCTTTGGCGCGTTCGAGTTGTAACACTAAATTATCGTCGATTTTAGCCCGGCCAGCTTTGTACTTCTCATACGCTTCGTGCCGAATAGTGGGCCCGGGTAAGTCAAAGCATGCCACAAGATAATCTGGCTTAATCTCACCAATAATTTTTAAAAGTATCGCAGAGAGACCGTAGAGCGCCCCGGTTGGCTCACCCGATGATGTCGCAAATTCTGGCAAGGCGTGATAAGCACGATGAATAATCGCATGCGCATCAAAAAGGACTAGTTTTTTAGCTTTCATAACTTATTTCACGAGTAGTTTCATCAACAAACTTAAAATATATTCTCCGCGCGCCTTCTGGAATAATACCGGGGACATTCTCTGGCCACTCTATCAAAATTAAATTCTCCTTCTCTTTGATAATTTCCTTCCAGCCAATATGTAGAAGTTCTGACTCTTTCTCTAGTCGGTACGCATCGATATGAATCAAATTTTTAAACTTTCGCCAGTCTATTTTATAAATTTTCTCTATTACAAAAGTGGGGCTGTGCATATTTTCGGTCACGCCTAAAATTCTTCCCACCTCTTGCGTAAAAGCGGTCTTACCCGCCCCCAACTCCCCCTGTAGGGCCACCACCACAGAGGTTAAACCTCTGGGTTGAATGGTTTCCAGAAAATTTTTGGCGATTTTATTGGTTTCTTCTGGGCTTTTGGAGAGATACTTCATGGGGTTAGTGTAACAAAAAAGGGTGGAGCGAACGAGTCGCCCCACCCCCCGCCGTAGCGTCACCTCAGACAATGCGACTGCACCCCCCCGCCACCCATTGATCGATTGCTGATGATCCATTGGGCTGTTCCGGTGTACTGACTAACCCAGAAGGTGGCCGGATAAGTCCCAACCACTTGCCCCTCCTTGTTCAACGACTGGAAAGTCACTTCGACCTGATGGTCATACCCCACCGGATCCAACTGGACCCCTTGGGGCGTCGCGCCGACAACCTCCTTTACCAGCCCATACCCAGACTGGTAGAGGCGTCCGTAGTCGGTACAGGTGTGGGTGATTTGAAGAAAGACACCCCGACTAGTGCGGAACGCCCATCCCCCCAGCCCCGGGTTATACCCTGGGCCCATCGCACACCCCGCCGCCACCAGTGCTACCAATGCCACCAACAAAAACTTTTTCATGATCTCCCCTCCTCCTAGGTTAGTAACCTTGGGTTATCTGTCTACCCTAATTATACCATAGCTAATATCATAAAGTCAAGTGCCCTAAAATAAGCCCAGAATCAAGCTTATTGGGGTACAATAGAGATATGGTTGTCTTCGATGAAGAAAAACAGGACGAACGCGTCAGTGCTCTCCTCAAGAAAGAGGAGGAGGAGCTCGCCTCTACCCTGTCTCGCCGCCATGGCGTCCCGTATCTTGACCTCTCGACACACCCCACCGTTGGGGCTATCGCGGACTTAAAGCGGCGTGGTTACATACCGGAAATCTTCATGGTCTCGCACCAAAGTCTTGAGAAAGTCTGGGAGAGATATAAGGACCTTTCATACTCGTTTGAGACTAAGTCCGGCGCTCTCGACATATCGAACGAAGAAGTTCTCGAAATGACCAAGAAGGTCACCTCGCTTGCAGATGTTAAAAAATTAATCGAGGATGTCCTCTCGATGAAACGTACTTATCGCATCTCGAAAATTTTAGAAATTATTCTAGCCGGTGCAATTAGTTTAAAGGCCTCTGACGTGCACCTTGAGCCAGAGGAGAAAAATTTACGCCTACGTTACCGGCTGGATGGTGTCTTAACTGACATCATTCATTTCGATTCCGAGACATTTGAACTCTTACTATCCCGCATCAAACTGGTAAGCGAACTCCTCCTCAACGTCAGAGAGAAAGCCCAAGACGGGCGTTTCTCCATCAAGCTCGCCGAGACCGAGATCGAAGTGCGCACTTCACTTTTGCCCGGCCCTTACGGCGAATCAGTGGTCCTACGCGTGCTCAATCCGGACTCCATCGCCGTCGAACTGGAAGTACTTGGAATTCACCCACGCCTCTTGGGAGTTCTCAAGAAAGAAATCAGGAAACCGAATGGCATGATTCTCACCACTGGCCCGACCGGCTCGGGTAAAACTACGACGCTCTACGCGTTTCTAAAAAAGATTTATACTCCAGACATCAAGGTGGTCACCATCGAGGATCCGATTGAATATCACATTGAAGGTATCGTGCAAACACAAGCGGAGGTAGAAAAGGGTTACAGTTTCGCCGAAGGGTTGAGAAGCGCCCTCCGCCAAGACCCGGACGTAATCATGGTGGGAGAAATTCGTGACGACGAAACTGCCGCGGTGGCTGTCAATGCCGCTTTAACTGGCCACTTGGTGTTCTCCACGCTTCACACCAACAACGCCGCCGGTTCTTTCCCACGACTTCTTGATCTTGGTGTTAACCCCAAAGTGATCAGTTCCGCTCTAAATGTTTCCATTGCCCAACGCCTTGTCCGGACACTTTGCCAAGTATGCAAGAAAGAAATTCCTCTCGAAGGTAGAAATAAGGAGGTGATTCTAAAAGTGCTGGCAGATATCACAGATCCCGTTTATCTCGACGGCATCCAGAGAGAGCGTCTCTGGACTGCCGTGGGCTGTCCAGAGTGCAGTGGCCTTGGATTCAAAGGTCGAATCGGCATCTTTGAGGCTATCGTAGTCGACGACAAGATAGAAAAAGCAGTTCTCATCAATCCCTCCGAGCGTGACATCCGCGAAGCGGCCAAAAGTCAAAAGTTTCTCACTCTGGCTGAAGACGGTGTTATTAAGGTGCTCTCCGGCGTGACTGCACTCGAAGAACTTGACCGCGTGGTAGACCTTTCATCAATTTCGTGAATAATGGAGAGAGATTGGGAATCCAGCACATGAATCTCCAAGCAACACCCCGACTTGCGTCGGGACTAAACGAATCTTTCGAGGATAGCCTCAGAAACCCGTGAAGATACCAAGAGCGTCCTTAAAGAATTGTCCGAATGCTCCGAAGGGCACGTTGCTTAGAGATTTATGATCTGGATAAGAACTAATTTTCTCGCCACCAGTCTAGCACATAATACTTTTTATGTCAAGTAAACTACCCAAAAAAGGAAAGGGTCTGACCTTAGGTACTGATTCCCAAGGTCTGACCTTAGAAAACGGATACGCCTCGTTTTTAGACAATGAACTTAGGCCTTCAAACTGGCAGGACTACATAGGTCAAAAAGCGGTCAAAGATAACCTTAAGATTCTCATTCAAGCGGCCACGGAACGTGGTGTCCCTCCCGAGCACGTCCTATTCTACGGTCCACCCGGCCTCGGTAAGACAACCCTCGCTCACTTGGTGGCCAAGGAGACCGGTCGAGCCATTAAAATTACCTCGGGACCAGCCGTAGAGAGAGTCGGCGACCTTGCTTCTGTTTTAACTAATCTTGCCGCCGGCGACATTCTCTTCATAGATGAGATCCACCGCCTGAATAAAACCGTCGAGGAGGTGCTTTATCCAGCGATGGAGTCCGGCGTGCTTGATATCATCATCGGCAAGGGCCCGTCGGCGCGTACTATTCAGTTGGAACTGCCACCCTTTACCTTGCTTGCGGCTACCACGCGCGTGGCGATGATCTCTTCGCCCTTGCGCAGCCGTTTTTCGGGCGGAGTCTTTCGCTTGGAATTCTACACCGAAGACGAGATCGCGGAAATCCTGCGTCGGTCGGCAAAAATTATCGGCGTCAAGATAGCAGATGGGGCGGAGAAAGAAATCGCCAAGCGTTCGCGTTTCACTCCGCGTACCGCTAACTATTTTCTCAAACGTGCCCGCGATTTCGCTCAAGTGGAAGGGAAAACACTTAACCGAGAAACGGTGGAGTCGGCTCTGAAACTCTTAGGCATAGACGAGAAAGGGCTTTCTCCTTCCGACCGCAGACTCTTAGAAGTCATTGCTGACAAATTTGCCGGCGGCCCTGTTGGCCTCTCGACCCTAGCGGCCGCGCTCTCGGAAGAAGAAGCCACCATCGAGGAATTCAACGAGCCGTATCTTTTGCAGCTCGGCCTCATCGAGCGTACTGCGCGCGGTCGCTCACTCACCGTGCACGCCTACACCCACCTTGGCAAAATTCCTCCAGCTAATTTGCAGAAAAAACTCTTGTAGTTAACAATTTCCCAATTTACTTTAAGATAACATACGATATATCGTATGTTATGGAATAATGTGGATTTGTCAGGTGATTGGAAATTTCAAATTTAGTATAACAAATAAAGACCCCCCGGCCCAGTGACAGAGTGTCAAAGGGTCCGAGGGTCTGGCCCCGTCTGTCCTGCGGGCAGGACAGAGAGACAGAAGATCAGTTGGCGGGAGAGAACACCCGAGTGCCAGCAAACCACCCGCAGCCACCGCGCTCCCGCGTGTCGACGCGCCACCTGCGGTGGCCGGCGCTCCAATCCATGTGGACAACGTAGGAGCCCGTGTAGAAGAAGTTGGCATACCCATTGTTGATAAGCGCGCCTCTCTCTCCGTTCGGTTGCTTTGCGATGAGGCCGCCGATAACGGCACAGACTTGAGTCTCGTCGAAGAGATGCCCTTTGGGGAGCGCCGCGTCGATTTCCGTACCCGTCAGATCCTGCTGGAGATCGAACCCCTCGACCTTGAAGGTCATGCCTACCTCACTCGACTTAGCGCGAGCGACGATCCGCGAGAGGAAGTCACCCAAGACGCAGAGGCCAGATCGGGTCTGATAGAACGCGTCCGGGTTATGCCTCTCGTCGAGAGTGATCGTCATCACACCCTTTGGCGCGAGAACGAGCATGTTGTTGAGGGCCTGCCCAAGCGCCACTTCGAGGTAACTAGCGAAGATTCCACTTCTATTGTACACCTAGACTGGCTCTATGTCAAGGACATTTTAATATCGTATTTGGTGCCCAAAATAGATTATATATTAGGAATTTTCTTAATTAAGGAGATGGACTCCGGAAGTAAGAAGCGATAAGCTAACCTCATGAGTGGACACAACAAGTGGTCGAAGATTAAAAATAAAAAGGCGGTAACGGACGCGGCCAAGTCAAAGATTTTCTCAAAGATGGCGAAACTTATCTCCACCGCTTCAAAGCAAGTAGGGGGCGACACTACTTCCCCTATCTTGCGAGTAGCGATAGAAAAGGCGCGAGAGTCCAACATGCCCGCCCTTAATATCGAGCGAGCAGTGAAAAAGGGCACCGGCTCGGACGCCGAGACGCTCGAGGCCATTACTTATGAGGCTTATGGTCCCGCTGGCTCGGCTTTAATCATCGAGACCCTGACCACCAACCGCAACAAAGCCGCTCAAGAAATAAAATTTATTCTTTCCAAACACGGCTTCGCTTTAGCCACGCCCGGTTCAGCCACTTGGGCATTTGCCAAAGAGGGTGGCGCCTGGAAACCCAATACCACTATTCCTCTTTCAGAAACTGACGGAAAAATTTTAGAAACCCTGATCGAAGAACTCGAAGACAATGACGAAGTCCAAGACGTCTACACCAATGCGGTCTAACCCCACTTCGCCAAGGCTACGCAGGACAAGAACTGTCATGGCGATCGATCCCGGGTTTGACCGTATCGGTCTAGCTATTATGAAACTCGAGCGAGACGGGCCGAAACTTTTGTTTTCACAATGCTTCGAAACTGATTCGAGAAAAGCGCGGCCCGAGCGGCTCTTTTCCATAGGGAGAAGAATAAAAGATGTTATTAAAAAATGGCAACCAGAAACTCTTGCCATAGAAACCATTTTTTTCAACACCAACACCACGAGCGCCATCGGGGTAGCAGAAGCCAGAGGTATTATTATTTACGAAGCGAGGAGCGCAGACATGGAAATTTTCGAATACGGCCCGCAAACAATAAAGATAGCCGTGACAGGTTACGGTAAAGCAGACAAAATTCAGATGGCAGACATGGTCAAGAAACTGGTCAATTTGCCCGAGCAGCCCTCAAAAAGACTTGACGATGAAGTTGATGCCATTGCCCTGGGGATTACTCATCTTGCAACGAAAAAAGGTATCTGGTACAAATAAGTACATTCAAAATTAGAAATAATTATATTATTTGCAACATGGAAGATGATATTCTTAAAGACGAGGACGACGACCTTGATCTCAAACTCCCTCACGACACTGAAAAGAGCGGAGACATCCTGGATGAAGATCCTGAAAGTGTCGAGGTGTTAGCAGAAGAGGAAGACGACGAAGAGGTAGAACCGTTTGACGACGTCAATCCAATCTAAATTTGCTCAATTCTTAAGAAACGGTGTTTGCCAACACGGTAAACGCCGTTTTCTATTTCTTTAATAGCACCTTCTTTATTGAGTCGGTTAAATTCAGATTTAGAGGAAACTAGCCCATGTTCTAGAAAAATTTCGACAAGCGGAGTTTCTTTACTGGTCTTTACCGTTTTAATATCTCGAGGAATACCGCCTTTCGAGAATGTCTCAACAAAGTTTTTTTCCGCTTCCCCAGCGGCATTTTCGCCGTGATAAATTTTTACCACTTCATGAGCAAGTTTCATTTTTTGGTCTCGCGGTTTCTCTTTTGCAAAATCGCTTAGATTCAAGCTGGTACAGATTTCAAAACCT
>Ga0075964_129_pt1 | contig 8115 bp, 9 predicted proteins | sample RifGroA2_FD_67990 | JGI IMG/M metagenome (GOLD analysis project Ga0075964, IMG submission 67990) | Parcubacteria bacterium GW2011_GWA2_45_15
GACTTTAGCCAGCTCAATACGCTCAGATGGCATACTCGCTATCTCTCGTCGAGCCAGGTATTTGAGGAACGCGCGCAAGGCAATAAGATAATAATTCTGTGTTTTCTTCGACATGGTTTCGCCAGTTTGCCTGTTGTTGCCGGTTGACTGGCGGTTAAGCCACATCCTAAATTCTCTGACTACTTCGTCAGTAATATCTTTCGGGTTCTTGATCTCCGTATGTTTTAGAAAAACGGAAAGATAATGATCATAGTTCTCAATAGTCTTGAGCGCCCGTCCTTTCTCAACTTCCGTATATTCCAGAAATTCTCTCTTCAATCGCTCCAGTTCGCTGGTATTACCCATATTGTGCGACATTATAGCATAGCACGGCTTATCTTGACATAGTACGAATAATAGTATATAATCGCATAAGAAAACGATCTTTCACTTCCTCCACATCAACCTAGGGGGGTCCGGCAATGAGAGGTGCTATTTATGCGACAATCGCGGTTGTGCTGTTCTCGTTCCTGAATGTGGCGCTGGAGCAGAAACTCATGAAGTACAATGCCGCAGCGCTGATGGTTTGCTTTTACGCCGTGATGGTTCCGCTCGCATTCACACGTGTAGGATTCGTCCGTATCACCGAGGGATCAGTTGCGTTCCCAACCGGGACCCTTCTGATCATCGCCTTCGTCTTCGGGGTCGTCTATTTCTTCGCCGACTTCTCCTATATCTCCGCATTCACAGCGGCAGGTGCAAGCGTGATGACGGTGACGACAATCTTGATGATGACGCCGGTCTTCTCCTCACTCGTGAAGTATTTCTATACGGGTGGGGGGTTGCCAAATAGCTACCAGATTGCGGGATACATTCTTGCCGTGGTAGCTATTCTACTCGTCAGTAAGGGAGGGGGATGATGGTTCTTACGAGTACGAGGGAGGGCCGCGACCATGTCGCGGCCCTTGTTCTATTATTCCCACTCTCCCCTGATTAACTTTTCCTTCTTAGACTTGGTCCATCTTTTTATTTGAACCTCTCTTTTTCTTGCAGAAGATTTATCCGGAAATTCTTTAGATACATAGACTAGTGTGAATGGACCCTGTTGTGTCGCCATTTGAGATCCTTTACCAGAATTATGTTTAATGATCCTTAATTCTGGATTATTAGTAATACCAGTATAGAAGTGTTTAAATCTTGATTCTGCTATGTATACATACCAAGCCACATAGAAATTATACTCCTTCGACATAGCTCAGGATAAAGCCCTTCGACTACGCTCACAATTCGACAAACTCATGGTTTCGCTTCGCTCAGGGTACTTCTCCTCGCTCTAAAAAAGCCAGGGTTTACACTGAGCGAGCTTGTAGAGCGAGTCGAAGTGTGCTATACTTAGGAAGTGATTTCGAAGACCAAGAAACAAAAGCTCATCAAGGAAGTAGCCATTCACGAAAAGGACACCGGCTCTCCTGAAGTGCAAATTTCCATACTGGCAAAGCGTATTGAGGAATTAGCCAAACACCTCAAGACGCACGCCAAGGACAATCACTCGCGCCGAGGGCTACTGGCCATGGTGGCAGGCCGTCAAGCGCACATGAAGTATTTGGAAAAAAGAAGTCCCAAGCGCGCTTCGGCTTTGCAAAAGAAACTTGGTCTGAAAAAATAACTGGGCAGGTTCTAGGTGCTAGGTGCTAGGGACTAGCTTAAAGAATCTGAATCCGAATTTACTAGAAGCAAGCCCCTAGTAGCTAGAAGCTAATTTAAATGACAGTAATAAAACACAAAGCCCAGCGGGTCGGCATTTTTATAGACACGCAAAACATTTATCATAGTGCCAAAAATCTCCATCACGCTAAAGCAAACTTTGGCGCGATAGTCAAAGATGTCCTTGACGGACGGGTTCTGATCCGTGCCTTAGCCTATGTGGTCACAACCGAATCCGGTGAAGAGAACGCCTTTTTCGGCGCTCTTGAAAAAGCAGGCATCGAAATACGTTCGAAGCCACTACAAATCTTTCTCGGCGGAGCCAAGAAAGCAGACTGGGATGTCGGGCTCGCCATAGACGCCGTCACCATGGCGCCTAAACTTGATAGTATCATCTTGATCTCCGGCGATGGCGACTATGTGCCCTTAGTGGGGTACTTGCAAAATACCCACGGCTGTCAGGTAGAGGTGGTAGCCTTTGGTAAATCATCTTCAGCCCGCCTCATTGAAGCAGCCGACGACTTTATCGACCTTGACCAGAATCCCAAGAAATATCTTCTTAACATTAACAATATAAAAACTCGTGAAGGAATTTCTAGATGATAGAATAGAGCGATGACTCCAGATGAGACTCCCTTAAAGCAAATTCGCACCTTTCAAGGAGATGTGGCGGAAGCTCTCCAGAGAGAACAGAGATCTCTTGTTTCGATTCAGCAAGCGGAGCGTCTTAAAAAGGGTTCCACCCCATCCGCTGCTGATACAACTTCAGAAAATACTAAGAGAAAAACAGAAATGTTTTTTCTCTTCTTGGGAAGTCTCGCACTTTTTGTCCTAGGGACAGTCGGGGTCTGGTACGCCTATAATGAATTCGTAAGGAGGACCGTTACCCCCATCATGACCGCGCCGGCAAACAGGTTCGTATCTGCTAATACCGAAATTAATCTTACTCTTACGGCTATCTCTCGTGAGGCTCTGATCAATACTCTCTCCAATGCTGTCCAAGGCGCGCCCAGTGGGGAACTGATACATATAAACTTTTCTCTTTCGACCATTGAGTTTCTAGAAAGGCTTGGGGCTCGAGCACCTGGCAGCCTCATACGAGCATTCGATCCACTTTTTATGTTTGGCGCTTTCGGGGAAAGCACTTTTCTTATCATTAAATTAGTCTCTTTTGAAAATGCCTTTGCGGGCATGCTCGCGTGGGAGAAAAACTTAAACCAAGATATCGGCCCCCTGTTTGCCACAGCTGAACTCTCCAGAAATGTATCGCCCGAATCCACCTTTACGGACGTCACAGACAAAAACAAAGATGTTCGAATGCTTGCGCTCAGGGACCAGCCCGTCCTCCTGTACTCTTTTTTCGACAATAATATGCTCATCATTACAGACCACATCGAGACCTTAAGAATTTTGGTGGACCGTCTGACGCGAGAAAAACTTTCTCGCTAGTCTCCTTTCTGCTAAAATGATGATATGGCCATAGACATTGAGCACTTCAAAAAGAAACTGGAGGCGGAAGAAAAACTTCTGGAAAAAGAATTGGAAGCGGTCGGCAGGAGAAACCCAGACAACCTCTCGGATTGGGAAGCTACTCCGGCTGACAAGGACGTCTCTCGAGCAGATGAAAATACTGTCGCTGACGGCATTGAAGACTATGAAGAAAATGTCGCCATCGTTGACACTCTGGAGACCCGTTACCAAGACCTTAAAAGCGCCTTAGACAAAATTAAACATGGTACCTATGGTCTCTGCCAAGTCTGTGGAGAAGAAATGGATGCGGAACGGCTCGAAGCCAATCCCTCGGCCAACTCTTTTTGCTTTCGCCATTGTAGGTTTGCCGGATAAAGCAGTAGAGGAAGCACGTGACAGGGTAAGTGCTGCTATCAAAAACTCCGGCTTCAAATCACCTAAAGCCAATAACCATAAGATTGTCGTCTCACTGGCACCAGCTGAGATTAAGAAAGAGGGAACGTCCTTCGACCTCGCCATTGCACTCTCGTTTCTAATGGCAAACAGCGAGATCAAATTTGATCCGGAGAAAAAATTATTCTTAGGTGAACTATCTCTTGACGGTAAATTACGCCCGGTCCACGGCATTCTGCCTGTCGCAAGATTCGCCCAAAAATACGGCTTCGAAGAACTTTATGTGCCGACGGAGAATGTGCGCGAAGCAGCCATCATCGATGGATTAAGCATCTTTGGCGTCTCCTCCCTTCCCACTTTAATTGAACACCTCTCGGGTGTTGTCAAAATTCCAAAAGCGAAACTGACCATCGTCGATAAAGTGAAGCTCGTCTCGAGTATCGATTTCTCTGACATCAGAGGACAAGAAAGGGCAAAACGTGGACTCCTGATCGCGGCCGCAGGTGGGCATAATGTAGCCATGTACGGGCCGCCCGGCACCGGTAAAACGATGCTCGCCAAAGCTTTCGCCGGCATTTTACCGGAACTCTCGTTTGAAGAAGCGCTCGAGGCTACGAGCATTCACTCCGTGGCCGGCACACTTTCCGAAACTTTTATCACCAACCCCCCTTTCCGAGCCCCACACCATACTGCCTCTTATGTCTCACTAGTCGGTGGCGGGACAGTGCCTAGGCCGGGGGAAATCACCCTAGCTCACTATGGGGTACTTTTCATGGACGAATTTCCGGAATTCGACAGAAGAGTGATAGAAAGTTTACGCCAACCACTTGAAGACAAGACGATATCCGTTTCTCGCGCCAAAGGCACAGCACATTTCCCAGCGAATGTACTACTGGTGGCTGCTATGAATCCCTGTCCTTGTGGGAATTTCGGCTTCCGAGGCAAACCTTGCATCTGCACACCCTCCGCGCTTTCCCGATACAGGCGAAAAATGTCCGGTCCTATCATGGACCGCATCGACATCTGGCTTGAAGTAGATAGAGTCTTACCGAGCAGTCTTTCTGGTGATTCGGAAGGGGATAAGAGCGAGACTTTCCGAAACAGAGTGGAAAAAGCTCGTACGGCTCAAAGAGAACGTTTCAATAAAAAAGGGAAGAAAATATCACGCAATGCAGAAATGAATGCGAGAGATATGGTCACACTTGTCACTCTTGATAAAGAATCACGAAAGACGCTGGATCTTGCCGCCTTACGACTCGGTTTCTCCCCACGCGTCTATCATCGGATGATTAAGGTGGCGCGTACTATCGCCGACCTTGAGAGAAGCGAAGAAATCACTAACGCCCATATTCTCGAAGCAGTCGAGTACCGCCCCAAAAAGTTCGATGTTTAGAAAGGATTCTTGGCGCCACGGACTTCAAAATGGACATGGGGGCCGGTGGACTTGCCAGTACTACCGACAGTCCCGATGACTTGACCCTGCTCGACACTCTGTCCAACCGAGACATTATCTTTGCTCATGTGAGCATAGAGTGTCTGGGTGCCATTAGCGTGACTAATGACTACATATGTCCCGTAACCACCGTTGTATCCACCGGCGCGCGACACGATGACCTTACCGTCCGCCGAAGCAAGAATTGGAACACCGGTAGGAGCCGCCAAGTCAACCCCATTGTTGCCGTGAATACCTTGAGTCTTTCTCCCGCCGACTATCGGTCGGAGATAGAAACCCGAATACACCGGATAAGTCTGCAATCCAGAGGTTTTGGCCAAAGAGGTTTGAGTGGCGCTGATGACACCATCAGGAATAACAACGATATCACCGGGCTTAATCTTGGCATCGGTAGCAAGGCCGTTATACGACAGGATTTCGTCGAAATCTGCTTTATACTTGGTCGCGAGAGACTTAATGGTATCGCCAGACTTAACGACGTGGCGCACACCCGAGATTGGCAGAATGACCAGTTCTTGTCCTTCTTTTATTGAACTTGCTTTTATATTGTTAGCCCAGACAATAGTGTTAGTAGAGACGCCGAACATTTCGGCAATCTCGCTTAGAGTGTCACCCTTACGTACGACGTATACACTAATCTGGCCAGTCCCTGATTTACCCAGATCAACGAAAACTTCGCTTTCTCCTCTGCTAGATTCAAGAGCAACACTGTCAACAATAGCGATCTCCGCGCCACCCGTACTAGTAGGATTAATATTTAAATAGCCCTCTAAAAGGTTCATAGTCTGGGAATTACCGGCGTCACGCACTTCCAGCATACGCAGGATTTCTTCCCCCTGGCTACGCGCGTAGACAAAAATGGGAAGAGCAGTTAGGGCAAGGAATATATATTTGACCGTTTTTTTACTAATAGAATATGGCTAAACTGCTCATGCTACGTCTTTCGGTCTGAACTCACCATTATACCCCCATATGCTATAGTGTCCAACATGTTAAAACTCTCCGAAAGCCTTAATTCTGAACAGAAAAAAGCGGTCGTATCCACTCGGGGACCGGTCTTGGTTTTGGCGGGCGCTGGCGCAGGCAAGACTAAGACCATCGCAGAGCGAATCCGCCACCTTGTCGAGACGGGGGTACCCCCTTCAGCTATTCTAGCCATCACTTTTACCAACAAAGCAGCCCAAGAAATGCGCGAACGGATAGCGCAAGGACTTCGAAGGGCCACCGAGCAGCCTTTTGTAAGCACCTTCCACTCACTCGGGGTCTATATCTTGCGAGAACAGTCGGTACAAGCGGGTATCAAGAGACACTTCACCATTTTTGACCGAGACGATAGCAAGAAAGCGGTGAGGGAAGCGCTTTTAACCATTGGTCTTGACCCTAAAACACATGACCCCGACCGCATTACAAGCATCATTTCCAGAGAGAAAGGCCAGGGTCTCGGTGTGGAAGATTACGGCGGCAGAGGAGAATACGGGTATTTTTCGGGCGTAGTGGAACAAGTTTGGCCAGGCTATGAGAAGATCTTGAGACGAGACAATGCGCTCGATTTCGACGACCTCTTACTCAAGACTATGAATCTCTTGAACGACAACCAGGCCGTGCGCGAGTTTTACCAAAATATCTGGAAATATATCCACATAGATGAATACCAGGATACCAACCGTGTCCAATACAAGATAACACAGATGTTGGTGGGAAAAAACAAGAATATCTGCGTGGTCGGAGACGTAGACCAGAATATCTATTCTTGGCGTGGAGCCGATATCAAAAATATTCTCGACTTCGAGAAGGACTATCCCGATGCCAGAGTCATCACTCTGGAAGAAAATTATCGCTCCACCCAAACTATCTTGGAAGCGGCCAATAGAGTGATAGAAAAAAATAAAATCAGGCTTAAAAAAAATCTTTTCACAACCAACTCCGAGGGTGAGAGAATCTCTCTTTTTAGAGGATTCGATGAGACCGGTGAGGCGAAATTTATCGCCAACAGAGCGGCAGAACTTATAAGAAAAGGTGTTTCGCCGGGAGAGATCGCGGTGCTTTTCCGAGCCAACTTCCAGTCGCGGGTGCTTGAGGAAGCATTCATGAACTGTGCGATCCCTTATCAACTGCTCGGCACGCGTTTTTTCGAACGCAAGGAGGTCAAAGATATCGTTTCGTACCTGCGCGCCGCCCTTAATCCTGATGGCCTCTCGGATAAAAGACGTATCATCAACATGCCAGCGCGCGGTATAGGCAAAACCACGGCGCTTAAAATATTTTCGAACGATGAGTCTTCGCTTCCCTCGGCCACGAAGGCGAAACTCTCAAGCTTTAGAGACTTGCTTGGAGAAATTGAGAGGGCCTCCAAACAAAAGAAGCCAAGCGAGACGATCTCTTTTATTATTAAAGTATCCGGACTGGGAAAAAAGTGGCAGGATGGTAGAGACGAAGGTCGGGCTCGGCTTGAGAATGCTTACGAGTTGTCAAATTTTGCTTCTCGATACGATAATGAGTCTCCGGCAGAAGGGATCCTACATTTCCTCTCGGATGCGGCTCTTCAAAGCGACCAGGACGAAATGAGAGATGAGGAACAAGCGGTGCGCCTAATGACCGTGCATGCTTCGAAAGGATTGGAGTTTGACATAGTCTTCATCACTGGGCTTGAAGAGGGGCTTTTCCCCGCCCGCCGCGCTTCGCGCAGCGAGGCGGGCGGGCCGCACCAAAATGAGAACGGTGAGGAAGAACGCAGGCTCTTCTACGTAGCGATCACTCGAGCACGTAAGAAGGTATCTCTTTCATACGCCCAGACGCGTACCCTATTCGGCAGAAGACAGGTTAATATTCCTTCAGAGTTTATTTTCGACATTCCCGAAACGTTAGTGGAGGAAGAAAATTTCGACAAGTACAGTCTGCCCAGAAGACCGCTCCTCGAAATCGAATTCTAGAGGGCTAAAAACTCACTTGGAGGCTCAGCCTCCAAGTGGTAGAATGGGACTATGACTATTAGAAAAGTTGCTTTCGTAGAAAACGAATTTTACCACATCTACAACCGAGGAGTAGATAAGCGACCCATATTCTCTGATAAACATGATTTAGAGAGATTTTTCCAAAGCATGCACGCATTCAACACT
>Ga0075964_118_pt1 | contig 7806 bp, 9 predicted proteins | sample RifGroA2_FD_67990 | JGI IMG/M metagenome (GOLD analysis project Ga0075964, IMG submission 67990) | Parcubacteria bacterium GW2011_GWA2_45_15
AAGCCACGTCCTTCATCACCTTCTTGGAGTCAAGGCATCCACCGTACGCCCTTAAATTTCCTATTAGGAAACTTAAAAACCACCTGCCCGCCACCACTGGCGGGCTTACTAATTTTTTTCTATCCTGCTAAATGAAATCAATTTCATTTAGCTTTTTCCCGACGCCAAAGTACAATCCATTGGGTCGGGACCCCGACTTTACGTCGGGGCTTCCACCTCCAGATGCGAAAAGACCCACTTGGATCAATCATCCAGGGTGGCATTCAGTTGTTAAAGTTCAAGCCTACAGATGAAAGAAAGACCCCGCCTTTTCCAAAGCGGGGTCTTTCGACATAACGATAACCACAGGTTACCGTAACCGCTTGGAATAAAGTTGTGAATTTCTTAACATTTCTAGGTAACCGCCATTCTATACCCTATCAAATTTCCTGTCAACAACCTTAAATATGGCTCATACTATTGCTTTTTTAAATCTAAACATACTGAATTTATACAATATCTCTTCCTCTTTTCAGTCAACCCGTCGTCGAATACATGTCCAAGGTGGGCGCCACATTTTTTGCACGCTACTTCCGTCCTATGCACCTGCCCGCCATTGCCTACGGCATCAGGCGTTGGCAGGCGGGTGTCATGCGAGTTATCTTCTTTAAGTTCGATATTCTCGAGATTGGCTGGCTCGTCAAACGAAGGCCATCCAGTACCAGAATCAAACTTCGCATCTGATTTGAAGAGTTCTGTCCTGCATCCTTTGCACACATATGTACCCTTATCCTTTGTGTACACATACTCGCCACTAAACGGTGCTTCCGTCCCTTTTTTCCGCATAACCGCATATTCCTCCGGCGAGAGTTTCTCTTCCCAGTCTTTGTCTGTCATTGTTTCTTCAGGAATTTCTCCAAGTCTATCTGCATCTGAGAAAGCTCCCTTTCATGTTGACTCATACGAGTCCTGATCTGTTCGACTTCAAATTTCATTTTGCTAACTTCGGCCTGTTGAATATCAAACTCTCTTTTCTTTCTTTCAAGCTCCGGCTCCTTTCTCCGCAGATCTCTTTCTTTCACTTCTAAATCACGTCTGTCCTTCTCCATTTCCCTCTTCAAATTTTCCAATGCTTGATTTGATGCAATCATTCTTTATATTCAGTTAATTAAGTTACCTCAATATTATACCAAAGTCGTGTACTGGCAACACCTCATATTTTCTGTATAATTTAGCTAGAAACGTACTCTAAGAAGGTAACCCTGGGCACGGAGAGGAGGAACAATGAAAGAGCGTGGAGGTCCCATGATCCTCACGGCTGTGAGCATTATTCTCCTGTTGCTGCTACTGGGATATGCGAAGATGACCAGCGGTTCCGATTACGCTCACATCTTCGAGGGCATGACACCCAGCGTGGTGGGGTACTGCTTGGACAACCACGGTAGTTTCTACCCCTGTATTAAGTACATCAAAGAGGGAGGGGCGGGGTTCTTTATCCTCGCCATCCTCTCAGCAGATGCCAAGGAAGTGCTTTACATTTTTCGCGTAGAAGGCGCGACCCAAACTATGGTCTGGCAGAAAGGATTACGACTCTAGTCCGCATCAGAAATGGAACGTCAGACGTTCCGAGGGAGAGTGGTCGAGAATGGCCACTCTCTTTTTGTTATCTAATACAAGGCAAGACCTTGCAGGAAAGTGACAAAATTATAATGTAGGCGCTTAAACTCGATAAAGACGAGATATTTATTGACTAATTTTAAATATTTTGCGGAGAAGTATGGCTAATCCAAAAGCAATGAGAGCGAGAATTGTCGGCAGATAGATGTAGTACCTGTCAGCAGAAATCCAGAGCAGCAATGGTGGGATTAAAAGCCATATCAGCCACTTTTTTCTGTTCCCGAAGCCGAACAAGGTGAATGTAAAAGCGACAAAAAATACATAGGCCAAGGGTATACCAGCTATAAATACTGCTATTGATTTTGGAAAGTTAAACCACGAACCTCCGTATTGTGGAGAAAACTTATCATACCAAGAGCCGAAATAATCGGCGGTAAAGTAACTTAAAGCCAAAACTACAACAAGCAATAAAATATTTTTTATAAATTTATTCATCTTAATTATTTATTAACCACCCCAAATCTTCTTTAATAATATTATACGCCTGTTCGTTGATTTTTTCCTTCCTGTAAAGTTTCAATGCTAACAATAACGTTTTAGCCAGTTTTTTGTCGATCTTTTTGTTTTTCTTGTATATTTTTTCTATTTTCTTTATCAGTTCATCTCTAATTTTTTTATCTCTTATCCATCCTAGTTCATAGGCTTTGGTTATGTCATTTAATAACACTTCTTGGGTTACTATTCTTTCCGAAGTCAACATTTCCGGATTATCATTATCAACTTCAACATTAAGAGTCGTAATTTGAGCAGGTTCTGTTAATCCAGAAATTTCTTTGGTAACCGAAATATCATCAGAGACATAACTTGTTAATACACTATATTCTCCACCATTGTCTGTACCTTGTATTTCAATCTTATATTCTCCATCAAGCGGGTTAAGAATTGTTATGTATTCGTCGTCATCAGTCTCAAACCCGGAGTAAAATGCGAAAGGAATTTCATTATATTCTTCTTCAGTTTCAAAATTCTTTCCAATTTTCTTACCATTTGGGGCTGTGACGACAACATTGATTGGGGAAAGTAGCTGCAGAAGCAGAATTTTTAAATCTACGTCTATACCGTCATTTGAAACCACTGAAGGAGGTTCCCCTGTCAGAATAGCGAAGACTCTTCCGGCTTCTGCGGACGGAAGTAGGTTATGAGAATTGGAAGTCATCTCGTTAGAGACAGAGCTATGCAATGTCGCACCAAAGACCGTGACCGTCTCATCGCCTTCTCCTTTTTCCAACCCTCTATCTGCCGTCTGTCCATCAAATCCGTCCGGCTTACCATGAATCCAGAGCGGATCAGAACCGTTCCCCACTCTGATAATATTTACAGTTTTATCAGGACCAGTATTCCCTAATATGTTCGTGATTCTAACGCCAGAATCTAACAAATTTGATACATTGTCATTTAATACTTCCAAAAAGTTATTGACGGGATAATTATTTGGATACCCTCTGACTATTCCAGTATCTTTATCCTTCAGATAGTCAGAAGTTGGCAAGAGCTCCTGAACGGATAATATGGGGCGAATATGAATATAGTTGAATAAGCTCAAATATCCATTCTTTAAAGCCTCCAGTTCAAAGAATTTTTTTGTTAGAAAATTTAATGTACCTGGTTCAAATTCACCTGCTTCCCATGTCAAATAATCTTTGGGCGACCCTTTATGCGGAGTGCCGAGAAATATAATCTGGTCAACGTCATCGTCATAATCAATCGATTGTATGTAAGCCCTAGCAACCAATCCCCCCATTGAATGAGCCACGATATCCACTTTGTCACAGCCGCAAACTGATTTGACTTCATCTATCTTGTCGTCCAAGAAATTTGCGCTAAAAACATTTGAATCTCGCCATTCATAGGGGAAAGTGAAAAGATCCACATCCGGTGTATAACCGTTTTCGTCTAGCGTGGCTATAAGATCATCATAAGTATGAAGAATTGGATCAATCACTAACACACCATTCTTATATGCTGAACCCATAATCCCCGGAATAATGACAACAGGGTCGGGAGTTTGCGGTTCTGGTGGCAAGACTGTTTCTCGTATCGGCACAGGGGTAAACGACATCGAATTATTATTGATCGGATCGGTAATCGGGTGACGTTTTACGATTGCCGCCCAATCGCTATCTGTTAGTCCCATAATATCTCTGTGAAAATTTACTATTTCTGTAGTTGTGGCTTGTGTCACGACAACGGTATAACCTGTGGCATCAAATTGGATGTCGTATGAGTACCAACCTGTTGGTTCACCGAAGCCACCCCAATACGGAGTCAAAACGTAAGCAGGCTCAAACGTCCTTTCTGTCGGAGTCGAGGTAGATCGTGGATCGGTATCTGTGATGTAGACAAGAGGAGGGTCGCCGGCGTAACAACACGCATCGTGAGTGTAAGTGAAGGTGAGGTGGGCATAACCACCCACATAATCTTGCGTATAATTTTCTAATCCAAAATAGGTGGATACCGGTGTGCTGTCACCAAATAATACCTGCGGTTTCTCATCTACTGTGTAGGGACGAGTAATCTCTGCAGAGACTGACTCCACTCCACCCAAAGATACGATAAACGATAAGAAAAAAGATAACAGAGTATATTTTTTCATCACCGTGTTCTAAAGAAAAAACGTTTTAGAGTTTGAAGCCAACCTCCTATAGTATTAGAACTGGTCTCGGGTATTACAGCATCTATCGCTAAAGCTGTTTGAGGTTTATTATCTTCTGGCTCTACAGGTTTTTCCACAATTGGAGACGCGACAGCCGCTACTGTCGCATCCGCGCCATTCTGTTGATTAGAAATGTCCGCGAGCTGTCTCTGAAAAACTAACAACTGGCTTTGTATGCGCGTGATTTGTTCCAATCTTTGTTCCTCCATTTTAGCAATCACTTCTTGTGGCCGGATTTCTGTCCCCACGATTAATAGAGAAACACTTGATTGCCCCGAGGCATCCAACCCCGTCACATCCGCGCCGAAAGATATTTTTTGTCCCGCTTTAATAATAGTATCTCGAGGGAAGGCAAAAACTTTATCTTTAGTAACCAGCGCCCTGCCGAAAAGACTGACTTCGCTCTTTGAATTATTGGCGATCTCTATCCTCTCCCTTGATACATTAGTGATAGCAAGTTCGGGACTTACGATCTTAATATTTATTCTAGACACTGCTTTACCTCTAGGTCCGGCGACATTGAGCATCAGCACATATTCACCAGGATACATGTAAGTATGACTAACTATTTCTCCTCCCCCTTCGCGACCATCGCCGAAGTTCCAGACGAAAATACTATTATTCGTATATTCGATATTTGTCTCTACCTTGAATTCGAGCGGACTACCGACAGTACCCAAGCGGTCCCGACCTGCACTTACTTCAAATCCCGGTAAAATTTTTAGACTACTTAGGGGAGCGGCACTATAGTGGGCGGAGGAGGATCCAGAAGATGACGATCCCTGATTGGAAGAAGGGTTAGCAGTGATAACCTCTTCAGTAGTAGTGGCTGTTGTGGTGGAAGTGGATACAGAGTCTGAAATGGCAATAACTTGATTAGCATTCCAGATATCACCACTAGTTCTGCCAGTAGCCTTAACAGTCATGATGAACGTTCCATTCATAGAATCCCTATATCTGAAATTCTTGTTGGCACTGCCTGTCGAGATAGTTTTTGTAACTATGTTATCGCTTGATGGACTTAAGAATTCTCCCGAAGCGGAGGTGGATAAAAATTCAACGTCAACTGTCTCGGTGGCTTTATATGAATTCCCTGCTGAATCTTGCAGTTGAATAGTGATAACGCCAGATATTTCACTTGGTTTTACCGTTTGTGGCTCGGTGGTAAATACAATTTTTGAAACTTGGGCATACGAAACCGCAGGCAGGAGTACCAGCAGCATGACCAAAAAGTACTGTCTATAAATACCCACGAGTGTAGGCAATTACCGCGATGCTTAGAGAAACTAGACAAAGGAATCCAAAAAGAAATTTGAAAAAAGTCTTATCAAAATAACGCATCATTAAATTATACGGAGCAAGCTTAGTAACTCAACACGCCTATGTGGATAATTTCCCCAGCCCAAAGGTTAAACCTCTGTGCTAAGTTAAACCTCTGTGCTAATCCACCCGAAGATCGAGGCTAAAAACATATCCGGAGTAGGAAAATATTCCGGAAATTCTTGTTTGGTTAGTATTAGTGCTGAATCCCTATCTCTACCAGCATAATCAGCAAAACTGGAGAAAGCGTAGCTATTCAGATATTTCTTTGCTTCTTCTAAATTTTTTATCCCATTTTCTTTCCACTCGGAGTCGATTAATTTGACTGGATTAAGGTGGATGTAAGCGAACAGATATTTAAGATACCTGTCGTCAGCGGCATGGATTGATTTATAAGATGATTCGAAAAGTCTGCCCTTTCTTCCATACTTATCGTTAAAATACATTGTGTAAGCAGTTATTAATTTCTGCATAAATAATGAGATACCCTTTTCGTTCCTTTCTCTGACCAAAAGATGAAAATGATTAGGCATTAAGCAATACGCGCCAATGTCCACCAAAATTTCTCCCCTTTTATTGATATATTTCCCAAAGGTTAAACCTCTGGGTAGGTCCCTAATCACCACTGGTTTACTGCCATTACAAAAGAACAGTATCTTGGTGAATCTTTTATAGTCATCGTTATCAAGAAAAATAACTCTCTTTTCAACACCACGGCTGTATAAATGATAATATTCACCAGGTGCAAAAATATGAGATCGCGCCATAAAACTATTATACCAGCACAGAGGTTTAACCTCTGTGAATATCGTGGAGTACGAGGGATGAAAAACCGGAATCAGGATTAGTAAGCGCCGCTTGCCTGCATGGCCTGTAATTGTTGATTGAGGAGAACGATGAGTTGCTGGATGAGGGAAATCAGTTGGACTTTAATAGCTGCAACGGCTTCCGCGTTTGTCAGTTGAGTCACGTTCACCGTTGGGACAACAAGGGTAACACTGGCACCTCCGCCACCACCTCCGCCGCCTCCTCCACTACTGCCAGTACCGCCAGAAGTGTCGGCGGTGGGACCGGTACAAAGTGTAGCCGAAGGCGTGATCGTAATGGCAAGTTCATCACTTCCTGTGACAGTAGTATAGCCAAGCGTAGACTTCGTACCGTTACAAATGTCAACCGCTATTCCGACTTGGCTATTTTTCTCCAGTACATTGCGATCAGGAGCAGTGACTTGAAACGATGAACCAGACTCAACAGTGACTATAAAGTTAGTGCTTCCGACTACAATAGACTCTATTGTCGCAGAAGAACCAGACACATTGACTGTAATTCCATTCACAGAAAGTACAACATCCGTCGTCAAAGAGACGTCGTTATAGGCGGCAAAAGCAAGACTAGGCAGGAGAAGCGAGGCAACCACGCCCGAAAGTAATAATTTTTTCATGAGCATGCGCTATTAGCTGGTAATAAGCGCCTCATTAGTAGATTTCCCAGAAACTAAGGGATGTACCCCCAAGACTCGTATCAGCAGCCCCAAGTGAGCCTGATATGTTGCGAACTCGCACGTTGATTGTGCTTACTCCAGTTGAAGAAGCCGCTTCAATGATAAAACCTGTATCGAATGAGCTGGTAGCCTGGACAAAGAGACGGCCGCCCGATGCTGACGTTACGAGAGCAACTGTTGGCGTCGTCGTGCAGTTGAAGTATTCGGTAGATGTAGCCGCAACAGTCGTGTCAGAGAAGGTGCAGTAGCCGAAAGACATACCGTTTACGGTCGGGACCGATTCATCACCAACCTTGATGGCCGATGTACTGGCAATCGAACCGGCAGGACCGAAGGTAATAGTGCCGTCAGTCGCATTAGAGATTGTCTCACCATTTCTAAGAGTAATGATGCCGGTAGAGTCGATGCTCGTAGTTGCCGAACCGCCGAAGTACGCGGTGTCAAAGACGGAGAGACGAGTTGAGGAGGCCTGAATCATTGAAGTTAGACCAGTCAAGGTGGAGGCGCCAGTAACACTAAGAGTACCGCCAGTTTCTATATTTGTGCTTATGGTCGATGCCGCGTCGACCACAAGCGAGATGACTAACACACCAAAAACTACAGCAAGGACAACGGAGATTATTCTCGTCATCCCATCATCGCTAACTATATTCATAATTTAATTATTATTAATTTA
>Ga0075964_119_pt1 | contig 7764 bp, 6 predicted proteins | sample RifGroA2_FD_67990 | JGI IMG/M metagenome (GOLD analysis project Ga0075964, IMG submission 67990) | Parcubacteria bacterium GW2011_GWA2_45_15
GGCACGTTTGGTACCAAAAGCATTAGCGCCTGCCACTCTTTTAACACCTCCTTTAACTCCTCTTCTTCACGCTCGAGCTCACTCTTAAGCAACTTCATTTTTTCTAAAATATTGTCACGTTCTCCGGAATCCGCCTTGACAATAGCATTACTGGCAACTTTTTGTTCGGCCCGCTTTTCTTCCACGCGGCCGAGAAATCTTCGGCGCTTATCGTCAACTTCAAGAAGCTTATCAACATCAAATTCGATATGCTTCTTTTGGGCCGCTTGTCGGACTAGCTCTTTATTTTCCCTGATAAACTTAATATCTAGCATAATACGATACAATATTATCATAATGATACATGAACTTCTTCCACCTGACTTTCCGGAGCTTTTGAAGGAAATTCCGGACGCTCCTCTACGACTTCGTTACGAGGGCGAGTTACCAAAAGCTGGCAATAAACTCTTGGCCGTCGTCGGTTCAAGAAAGTTCACAAGCTACGGCAGAGAAATATGCGAAACGATTATCGCGGGATTAGCAAATTCGCCAGTCACCATTATCTCTGGCCTAGCGCTTGGTATGGACTCAATCGCGCATCGCGCCGCTCTCGTCGCCGGTCTTCAGACTATAGCTATCCCCGGCTCCGGCCTTGACCGGAAAGTTTTACATCCCCACTCGCACGTCAATCTCGCGGAAGAGATTATCAACAATGGCGGAGGTCTGATCTCGGAATACGACGACACTATGCCAGCCAGCGTCTGGGCCTTTCCGAGAAGAAATAGAATTATGGCCGGTATGTGTCATGCCACTATTGTTATCGAAGCGGAGAGAAAGTCGGGAACGCTTATAACCTCGCGACTCGCGACTGAATACAATCGCGAAGTTGGTTGTGTCCCCGGTCCAGTTGACTCTCCTACTTCCGATGGTCCGCATATGCTCATTCGACTCGGCGCCGCGCTGATTCGAGACGCCAATGACGTACTTGAACTCTTGGGACTTCAAAGGAACGACGAGCACCCGACTCTCGTAGACATAGAAGAGCTTAGTGAAGAAGAAAAGATTTTTATAAAAATTTTGGAAAAGCCGTGCCCACGTGATGAACTTATCCGCCGATCAAAACTCAACATCGGTAACGCCTCGGCCACTCTCTCGCTTCTGGAAATTAAAGGTTTGATAACAGAAGAGTTAGGAGAAGTCCGAAAAACATTTTAAATCAGGCTTATTCCGAATCATTAACATGTACGGTACGACGAGACCCGCCGCTAGCTGTATCGGCAGCGGGTTTTCGTTTTTATTTTTCCAAACTTAAATATCACTATACGTTACTTTATGCCTATAGGCAGTTTATAACGTAACTGTCCAAAGCCGAGCTTAGGACATCTCAGATTTTTAATAAAATGTAGTTAACTTTAAATACTCTTTTGCTAGCGATAGCAAGCAGAAGGTAAAGTTGCAAATAAAAAGTTTCTGTAGTATTTGTTAGGTTATGCGTTTGCTTATAGTAGAGTCGCCGTCGAAAGCCAAGACTATTGAGAAATACCTTGGTAAAGATTTTCGCGTGGTTGCTTCTGTCGGTCATATTCGCGATCTTCCCAAGTCAAACAAATCAGCTATCGATGTGGCAGCTGGTTTCGTGCCACGCTACGAAGTAGTTAAAGGCAAAGAGAGGGTGATCTCGGAAATTAAGTCACTAGCGAAAAAGGCTGATGAAATCCTCTTGGCCACTGACCCAGACCGCGAAGGCGAAGCTATTGCCTGGCATGTAGCCCAAGCCTGTGGCTTGGGAAGCTCCAAATCCGAAGCATCAAATCCTAAAAGAATCGTATTTTATGAAATAACTAAAGAAGCGGTGGAAGAGGCTCTAGAACACCCTCGAGAAATTGATACCAGTCTACGGGAAGCGCAGGAGGCAAGGAGAGTCTTGGACCGCTTGGTCGGTTATGATCTCTCCGGACTAGTTTGGAAGAAGGTGCGTTACGGTTTATCTGCCGGCAGGGTGCAATCTCCCGCTCTGCGCATCGTGATGGAGCGCGAGCGCGAAGTACGCGCCTTTCGACCAATTACTTTTTGGGAAATATTTGCCCTACTTCGCCAAGGCTTCGCAGGGCACGCCCCAGAATTGAAATTTGAATGTTCGGTAAAACCTGAAAATAAAGACGATGTTGAAAAAATTATCGTTGCGGGCAAATCTGGGGCGTGGAAGATAACAGATGTGAAAGAGGCGAAAGTGGCGCGCACTCCGCGCGCGCCTTTTATTACTTCCACCCTTCAGCAGACAGCCAGTTCTCGACTTGGTCTCGCGCCATCCCGCAGTATGTACTTTGCCCAGAGACTTTATGAAGCAGGACACATTACTTATATGCGTACTGACTCGACCAATCTTGGCCTCGCCGCTCGAAGAGAGATCGAGGGATTGATCAAGAAAAAATATGGAGAAAATTATTTTGAATCACACGTCTTTGCAAAAAAATCTAAAAATGCCCAAGAAGCTCATGAGGCTATTCGACCGACCCACATGAGCGTGGAGACGGCTGGAATGACAGACGGAGAGAAAAAACTCTACGCCATGATTTGGCAGAGAACGATTAGTAGCCAGATGAAATCAGCGGAAGTCATGCGTACCAAAGTGGTAGCAAACATTGACTTGGAGGTTGAACCTCCAAGTGGAGGTTCAACCTCCAAGTCCAGCGTGCCAATGCCTGATTTCTGGCTCAACGGTTCGCGCATCATCTTTGACGGTTGGCTAAGAGCTGACCCGCAATCTGCCAGCGAGGATGTTATTTTGCCAGAGCTCTCAGTCGGTAACCCTCTGCAACTCCTCAATATAAACTCGGAAGACAAAGAGACCTTGCCACCGGCTAGATATTCGGAAGCAGGATTAATAAAGGAACTCGAAAAGCGCGGCATCGGCCGACCTTCTACTTATGCCTCTATCATCAAGACTCTTGACGATCGTGGATATGTGGAGAAGAGAGAGAGGGCACTCTACCCGACCGATACGGGCGAAGTGGTCAGCACATTCCTGGAAGAACATTTCCCTACCTATATCAGCGACTCCTTTACCGCAGAGATGGAAAATGAGTTGGACGAGATAGCCAGCGGCACGCGTACCTATAAGAAAACGCTGTCCGATTTTTACACACCGTTCTCGAAAGAAGTAAAAGACAAAGAGCAAGTCTCGAAAGTCACTAATCTAGGTAAGGCACCTGTTGACTTGAAGTGTCCCGTCTGCGGAGCTAACATGATTATCAAGCTCGGCCGAAGCGGCAAGTTCCTGTCATGCGAGAGATACCCACAATGCCACGGAGCGCGTACCATAGAGGGCAAAGAGCTTGAGGGACCTAAAGATACCGGAGAAATCTGCCCCAAGTGCGGCAAGGGAAACCTGATCACTCGTGAGGGTAAATTTGGAATGTTTACTGCCTGCTCACGCTTTCCTAAGTGCAAATTTGTCAAAAAAGACGAGGGCCAGGTGAAGGCAAATTCCACGGGAGTCGAGTGCCCCTTATGTAAAACAGGTTTTATGTCGGAGCGACGCGGTCGCTTCGGAGTCTTCTACAGCTGTTCAAACTATCCTGATTGTAAGTACGCGATAAAAGCTAAGCCGACCGGTGAGCTATGTAAGATCTGCCAAAGTTTAATGATGGATGGTACTAAGACCATTAGAGAGAGATGTTCAGACAAAAAATGCCCCAACCACAATCCACACAAGGAGAACAGGAGTTAGACTCGCTCGATAAGATTATAAGGAGCATGGCGAGTCCTACCGCCGAAGATGTTGCTTCCGTCAAAAAGGCATTTGCTTTCGCTGATCGTGTTCATATTGGGCACCAAAGACACTCCGGTGAGCCATATTTTAAACATTTATCCGAGACAGCTCTGATACTGGCGGAACTGGGAGCAGGCAGAGCGACGATTGTAGCCGGACTACTCCACGATACGATAGAAGATGTCGGCGTAAAGAGAGAGGAGGTAGTGGCGGAATTTGGGGAAGAGGTCGCTTTCCTAGTAGAGGGTGTGACTAAGCTTGGGCGTCTTAAATATAGAGGCATCAATCGGCACAACGAGAGTTTGCGTAAACTCTTCGTGGCCATGTCGGAAGATATTAGAGTCCTTCTGATCAAACTTGCAGACCGCCTACACAACATGAGGACACTCTCTTATGTGCCTAAAGATAAACAAAAAAGGATAGCGGCGGAGACACTTGAGATTTATGCTCCCATCGCCTACCGGTTGGGTATCAGGAAAATCAATCGCGAGCTTGAAGACCTTGCTTTCCCCTACGTGTATCCTAAGGAATACGAGGAGATGAAAAAAGCACTCAAGGAACGACATTTAGACAGAGCAGAGAGCTTGGAGAAATTCTCACGCTCGGTCATGAAAGAACTTGCTAAAGAGGGACTGACCAAGGTCAAGACGGAGTATCGGGTGAAGGGTCTCTATAGTCTCTACAAGAAGTATCTTAGATACGATAAAGACATTGAGAAAATCTATGACGTGAGTGCTATGCGCATCTTAGTGGACTCTGTCGCAGAATGTTATCAAGTGCTTGGGGTCATCCATGGACGTTGGAGACCTCTGCCTCGTCGCATCAAGGATTACATTGCCTTCCCTAAACCAAATGGTTATAAGGCTATACATACGACTATCTTCATCGGAGACGGTAACATTGTGGAAGTTCAAATCAAGACTCATGAGATGTACAGGTATTCCGAATACGGTATCGCTTCCCACCTTTCATACAAAGAAGATAAACACCAAAGGAATGTTTTGGCTTGGGTCTATGCTCTTTTGCCAAAGTCGAAAAAATCAAACGGGACTAGCGTTACCAAAGACAAGGATATACCAAAATGGATATCGGAGTTGGCAGGATACGAAGAACCATCTAAGAATCATCGACTCTTCCGAGAAAGACTGGTCAGTGACTTCTTCAACCATCGAATTTTTGTTTTCTCGCCGAAGGGTGACGTGGTAGACTTGCCAATCGACTCGACACCCATTGACTTCGCTTACTCGATACATTCCGATATCGGAGATCATATGACTGGCGCCAAAGTGAACGGCAAATTAGTTTCGCTTGATACCAAGCTTCACAACGGAGATATCGTTTTCATCATGACGAACGAAACTGCCAAACCCAATCGCAAATGGCTTGGTATGACTAAAACTTCAATGGCTCGTCGTCATATCCGTCATAAACTCAGCGATTTTAAAAAATCAGACCGTACCTAGATATAAATCCGCCCGGCGAATCGATTGCCCTGTGGCTTTCGATTCGTCGGGCGGCTTGAGCCTATGTCATGTGCGCTCGGCCAGGAGCCTCTTCACCTCGTCTTCGAACTCTTGGATGCCGGTGTCGAGTTCCCTGTGCTTGGTGTGGATGGCCTTGCGTACTTCCCGATTGGTGAGGTCCTGCTCGACCACCATGTCAACGATCTGCTGCATCTTGGCCGCGGTGTCCTCGTGGCCGTTGAGCTTCATCCGCCGCATGACCATGTAGAGATTGCCGGCGAGTTGGGCCCAGGTGTCGTAGATGACGCGCTCCTCATTGCTGACCACGACTCCTCTGCCCTTGGCCTCTTCGTGCAATTGGATGACTAGGAGGAGGTTACCGAGGAAGTGGCTGTAGAGCGCCCATCCATCTTTCGGAGTGGTACAGGTACGTACTGTGGACATGGTTTTGCTCCTCCTCACGTGGTTAGGATTTGCCACGGGATATCGCCGTGGTGCGATTCGCCAGGTCTGGCCAGAATCCTGGAAATTCTGCTTCTATTTTAGCATTAAACAGATAATCCGTCAAGCATAGACTAGATAGAAAAATTGGTGACTGAATAGAGAGATTCGTCCTCGCCTCCGGTCGAAATTTTTTCCCCGCCCGCCACGGCTTCGCCGTAGGCGAGTCGGGCGGGTTCTTCAGTCAGAGTAGGTGTATCTTCCACCGGTATTTCTCTTTCTGGCAACTTTTCAACTTCCCTATCTGAAATAATTCTTTCTAAGAGAGCACGCAAGTCGTCTTTATTAAAAAAGTCTATCGTAACGCGTCCGCCTTCTTCCTTTTTTTCTATACGCACCCGAGCGCCAAGTTTCTCTTTGAACAAACCTTCAATATCTATGAGTTCCTGGTCAATGAGTTTGCGAGCACGCTCGACTGCGATGTGACGGGCAATGCTTTCCGCTTCTCTGACGTTGAGTTTCTTGAAAATAATTTCTTTGAAGAGCGTTTCTTGTTCGGCGGGTCGATCAATAAGCATCATTAGCGGTCGGGTATGACCCTCGCTAATCTTATTTTCTGAAAGAGCATTGATAATGTACTCTGGCAGAGAGAGAATACGCAGAGAGTTGGAGACATACTCACGGCTTTTACCCACCTTCTTGCCAATCTCATGATGTTTGAAATTGAATTCCCTCACCAAACGATCGAAGGCGCGGGCACGGTCAACAGGACTAAGGTCCTCGCGCTGAATGTTTTCTATGATCGCGAGTTCCAGCTTCATTAGGTCGGTTTCTTCACCGGTACGGATAAGTACCGGCACTTGCTGGAGACCAGCTAGGCGAGCGGCGCGGAGGCGCCGCTCGCCCGCAACCAATTCATACTCCACTCCTATGCCTCCATCTTCTTTTTCCACTTCACTGCGCGTCACCACCAGAGCCTGAAGTACACCATACTGACGAATCGAGTCCGCTAGACTCTTAAGCTGAACTTCGTCAAAGTGACGACGAGGCTGAAATGGGTTCGGCTTAATCTTATCCACTTCTATCCAGAAAATGGAATCGTTATAGAATCGAGACATGCGGTTATTGTATCAAATGTTTTTGTGTTATTCTATGGTAGACGCTGGAGTGATGGAATGGCAGACATGCAGCACTCAAAATGCTGTGACCGCAAGGTCGTGTGGGTTCAAGTCCCACCTCCAGCACATGTTGAATCTTACGGATAAAATTCTGGTATCATACATTATTGGTGTTGCTCTTGGTGATGGCAATCTTTCTAACCCAAATGGCCGCGCCGTCAGACTTAGAATAACATGTGACTTGAAGTATCCTTTTTTGATTTCCAAAATTGAACAATCATTAAAAAAATTAGCTCCTCAAAATAAGGTTTCTAGAATTAACCGAGGAGATAGAGCAATAGATATCAGTTGTTATTCAAATCAATGGGAGCAATTGTTTGGCTGGAAAGCTTATGGTGGTTCAAAAATAAAACAATCAGTCTACGTACCTAATTGGATACTTAGAAATAAAAAGTTCTGTCGAGCTTGTTTATGCGGGCTTTGGGAGACTGATGGGTCTGTTTACAAAGATAGGAAATATCTAACAGCAAATTTTGTAACTCAAATCCCAAGTCTGGCAAGATGTGTACAAAAAATGCTATCAATAACTAACTACAGAGCTTCAATACAAAGATTGATACTCTCTAACAATAGAGTAAAATTCACTTTTAGAATTCACAGAAACGCTTCCCAATTTATTAAAGAGATGTCTATAGACAAGAGATAATTCTATGAACATTCAGTATAAAATTTTGATTTCTTCTTTCAGCACTATGATATAATATATGTGAGCCGCACCGCTGAAAACCGCAAAAGAACCCGGAGAAAAACATCGGCTCGAACCATATTTTAATTTTGGGGGAAGAAAATTTTTTAATCCTTTTTATGAAACAATACAAATATCTCGGCCTTATCCTCGCCGCATATATAACTTTCCAGCTTGTTTCTGATGTAAGCGCGGGCAAAATCATTTCATTTTTTGGAAACCCTGTTTCTGTAACAGTTTTGTTTT
>Ga0075964_121_pt1 | contig 7418 bp, 10 predicted proteins | sample RifGroA2_FD_67990 | JGI IMG/M metagenome (GOLD analysis project Ga0075964, IMG submission 67990) | Parcubacteria bacterium GW2011_GWA2_45_15
ACGGCGAAAAACAACAGAATTAGAGGATTCAGTATAAACTGATTAATCTTGTTCAGAAACGGTTCTATCGACATCTCTCAATCCTAGAGATTGGGAACTCTTGGAACAATAATGACATCGCCCTGTTGAATCCCGAGAGCGTTACCAATGAAGCGGACAAGACCCCAGACGGAGACCATAACGAAGAGGGCGATTACGCCCCAAAGCATAATCCTTTTAGCATCCGCCTTGGACTCCTCATTGCCTTGAGCAAAGATGTACTTCACCAGTCCCCAGAAGAATGCGAGAAGGGCGATAGCAACGACGATAGGAAGAGCCAGGGCTACTACCCTACCGATAGATGTAATGAGAGTTTCTATGTTACCGAGCGACTGGGCAAAAGCCAACGCCGGAGCCAGTGCCAAAGTGGTGATAATAACTTTTTTCATTTTTTAATTACTGTTTACTACCTACTAATATTCATATACCTAGATGGTATGCCTATATGATACGTCAAGGGTCAAGAGGGTGCAATGAGAGGTTATCCCCCGCGCCTATATCTCTGTTACTTCAGGAAGACCTGTGGGAGTAGAGCCGCCGCCAGGTAGAAGCGCGCTCTGGATAAAACCGATGATCCCCCAAACCGAGACCATAATGAAAAGGGCAATGAGTCCCCAGATCATGAGCGTCTTTCCCTCTTCTACGGCCTCTGTATCTCCGCCGGCGCGAAAGATAAACTTAGCCAGACCCCAAAAGAATACGAGGAGAGCCAGACCAACCAATATAGCAATGAGTGGATTAATAAGACCTCCCACCGCTTCGATCAGCCCTTTGATATTAGTCATATGATGTTTATTATTCTGGTAAATAGGTCCCGCCGAACGGCTCATTGAAGCCAAGATCTCTATAGACAAGGGCGAGGATAGCGAGAAACGAAACCATCACAAAGAGTGCGATGAGTCCCCATTTCATTAAATTCTTTCCATCTTCAACCGCTTTTTCATCTCCGCCAACGCGAAAAAGAAACCTCACCAGACCCCAAAGAAAGACTAGGAGAGCTAGACCCGCGATGACAGGCACAGCTGTTCGCATCAAATCGACAAAGATATCCACCAATTCACTGAAATTAGTCGGGGTTCTCATTTACGGTCTTAGTTGGTTAATAGTATTTTCGATTACTTTCGCAATCACCCAAGAGCCGAGAAGCACCGCCGTGCCTACAGATGTGTAGAGGAGCGCCTTGTGGGCAGTCTTGAGCTTCGATTCGTTCCCTTGCGCTGTGACGTAGAGAAAGCCGGCGTAGACAAAAGCGAGCACCGCGACAGAAAAAATCGCAAGCGATACCAGAGTAGCAGATAATTTTTTCATATTCTTCATAATTACGGTGCGCCGAGGAGAGAATAGCCGTCCTTTAAGAGAACACTCGTTATAGTGTAAACCAGAAGCCAGGCTCCGAGTATCCACAGGTAGCCGATAAGCACTTTTCTAAAAATTTCTTTGGCCCTGTTTTTGGCGCTTTCGTTGCCACCTGATGTTAGGAGGATAAAGCCGGCGTAGGCAAAAGCGGCTGTTGCGAGAAAGGTTGAGATAACGATAAGGTCTGTAATAAGATTCTGGGCAAGTAAAATTAGATGAGAAAAACCGCATGGTTCTGGAAACTCTGGAGGACTATTACAGACAATCAATGATTTCCACATTTTATTTTTTGATGAGTGTCTCGATTTCACTATTGGCTTTGTTTATTGCCTCAAGAGTGCGAGCCCGACCACTGGTAATGGACTCTATCGCTGTGCGGAAGATAGCGTCGGTCACTACCGTATCCGGGTCCAGCCACCCCTTAGATTGAAGCGCCGCACATCATAAAAAATAGAAGAGGTTGCGTCGGTCGGTTTAAGAGACAAGAGGTCGCGCCGTGCTGGCGGCAGGACAAGAATTTTGGCGAGAGAAAGCACTGCTTCTTTTGAAACCAGTTTGGTCGCGAGAGCGAGCGCGACGTCCGGGTTCAAGGAACTACGGGATATGGCTACCGCTCGAAGACGACCAAAGGTGATGGTCTTACCGGAAACTCTAGACTGGGGCACGAGGGAGATCCCGAAGTTGAGAGTTGGATTCTTGTTCTTGAGCACGCGAAGCTCCGAAGCAAAGCCCAGGTAGTAAGCAGAGCTACCGCTTGTGAAGTGGGTCTGGGCGTCGATAAGCGAGCGGTTCCAGCTGTAATAGACTCTCGTCGGATTTGAAAATTGGGTGTAGAAGTCGAAAGCCGCTTCACCGGGCGAGACCGGGATGCCGAAGTTCGCGGAAATCTGCGAGCGCAACTCCGAACCAACAAAACTGGTAATAGGTGTTCCGGCCTGAAGCAGGAGGAGTGAGAGAATATCTTTGGCGTGATGGATATTTCTCGCTTCGCCCAGAGCCATAACTGACGAGACTAAGTTTCCGGCGGCGTCCAGTTTTGAGAGATTGGTGGCGGCTTTATATATCTCATCCCAGTATGCGATTGGTCTGGCTTGTCCCGCAGCTGAAAGTAAGTCTCTATTGTAGTAGAGCACCATTGGATCTATAGAGAGAGGCAGGGCGTAGATACCTTCCTCGTCGAGAAAGAGCTCTCCCTCCTCGATGAATGTTGTCCCAAAGTCTCGTTCACTGATACTCTCGTAAGGAATAACGGAGAGTTTAGATTTATTTTTCCAAAGTTTGTCTTGAGTGAGAATAATCAGGTCAGGACCCACTCCCCGCGCGAGCGCTTCGGTAAATTCTGTCTCGATCGTTCCGGCTGACTTTTCCACATAACTTACGGTGAACGCTCTATCCTGACTGATGGCAGGAGTGTTGAGCAAGAGACTGAAATCCTGCATAGAGATGTCTCCCCACACGGTCATGGCCACACTCTGGTTGCTTGACCCGCGGTAGAGAGAGAATGCCGCCACACCGAGAATAATGGAGACCGCAAAGACTGCGAGTAAAATAATCTGGAACTTTGACATATATTAATTGTAACACAACACTCGATTTACAATCCTTACTTCATCCACATCCTAATCCTAAATTCTCTAGCATTCAGTATTCAATCTATATTATACGATCGTGAATAATAGCATAAAAGTAAAATGCGTGTTAAAGCTTGAATCCGAAAATCTTTTTAAGCCATTGATCATCTTCTATTTCATCTACCACTAAATACAGTAGGTTTCTGCCTAATTCAAAATTTGCTTTTAGGAGCATCATAAAATCTTCACAATCATAAGGATAAACCCAGACGCTCTTTTGTAATTTCACAAACCCAATCTTATTGAGAGTGATACGAAGCTGGTCTCTAATTCTCCTTTGCTTCTCTCCAATATCGAAAATAACGACACGCCACTTTCGATCCCAGCGCTTTGGCTTTTCCAAATTAAAATCACGCGCTTCAAGAATATTTAGTTGTTGTCTTCCTTTCTCCGTGATTGTGAGATATTTTTTACCACTAGAAGTAGCTTGAAACTTTAATGCTTCATTCTCAAGAAGTCTTTTCATTGACCTGCTCAAATTAGAATTACGACCATGTCGACCTTGTCCAACTAAACCCAACTGGCCCAGTACTTGTAAGGCATTCGGCGCTAAAACTGCAACGCCCAACATACCTGCAGCTGCTACAGAATTAAGAAGAACCTTTTGAAGATTCTCCTTTCTAACTCTCTTTTTTATTTCAGTTTCTATTTTCCCCATAGTTCATGTATATTACATGATCATCTATAATACACGATCGTGTAGAATAGCACAAAAATTTCAAGTGACTAAATAACTCTGCAAACATAAATAAATCTACAAGCAAATGAGAGATGCAATTGAGTCGCCTTCGTGAAGCTTCATGATACGTACACCTTGAGTCTGGCGACCCAAGGCGGGAATCTCTTTGAGCCCGACCCGTACCACCTGACTTTTCTTCGAAATAGCGATCACTTCGTTTTCTTGGTCCGTGACGACTTGCGAGGCAATCACTGGGCCAGTCTTCGATGTCACTTTCGAAGTGAGGACTCCGGAACCTCCTCTACCCTGAATTTTATATTCAGAGAGATTGGTACGCTTACCATAGCCATTGGCGGAAATAACCAAGAGATGACCTGATTTCGAATCTGGTTTAATAACATGCGCGCCTACCACCATGTCCCCTTTACCGATTTTAATTCCCCTGACTCCACCCGCGCCACGACCCATCTCGCGGACACTCGATTCTTTGAATCGTATAGATTGACCTTTCTTCGTCACAATGGAAATATCATCGCCCTTCTCGACAAGTTCAACTGATATTAATCTATCGGCAACTTGCCCCGCCACAGGCGGGGCAAGTTTGATGGCAATGATACCGGAAGAGCGCACATCTTGGAAACTCTTGGCAGACACTTTCTTGGCAGTACCGTTTTCCGTAACCATAAACAAGGAGCCTTCAATATTTTTTTTGTCTTTTGGCATTGCTAAAATAGAAGTCACCTTCTCGTCGAGAGAGAGTGAGATGAAATTCATGACGGATTTCCCACGCGTGGCACGTTTGCCTTCTGGGATGTCATACATTTTAATTTGATAGGCCTTCCCCTTGTCAGTGAAAAACAAGAGATCGGCATGCGTACTAGCAGTTAAGAAATTGGTGACAAAATCCTCTTCTTTAGTATCAAGGTCTACCACTCCCACACCACCGCGCTTCTGACGCCTGTATTCGTCCGGATTGGTGCGCTTGATGTATCCGCCGGATGTCAGAACCAGCGTATTCTCCTCCTCGGGAACAAGATCCTCGACAGAGAGAACCTTAACGCCACCTCTCATCACTTTAGTACGGCGTTCATCGCCATATTTTTTCTTAATATCTTCGAGTTCAGTCTTCACTACTCCTAAGATCTTGGAGGGCGAGGCCAGTAACTCTTTCATTTCTTTTATAAAAGCTTGCACTTCTTTGAGCTCATTCTCGACTTTCTCTCGTTCAAGACCGGCAAGTTTCTGGAGCTTCATTTCCAGTATGGCACTGGCCTGGAGTGTGGAGAGTTTGAATTCTGCCATCAAGCCAGTGCGGGCATCGTCAATGCTCGAGGAAGCCCGGATGAGCTTGATCACTTTGTCTATATTGTCGAGCGCTTTGACGAGACCGAGAAGAATATGCTCTCGTTCTAAGGCTCGCGCTAGGTCAAATGCGCTGCGACGTCCAACCACCGTCTCTCGGTGCTTGAGAAACTCTATAAGAATACTCTTGAGCGATAACGTCTGGGGTACACCGTCGACAAGCGCCACGAGATTAAAGTGGAAAGTGTCTTCGAGTTGGGTATGTTTGTAGAGAGCATTTAATATCTTCTGCGGCTGGCTGCCGCTCTTGAGGTCAAGGACGATACGGATATCCTTAGCCGACTCATCGCGCAAACCCTTCACGCCTTCAATCTTCTTCTCTCGCACGAGATCGGCGATTTTGGTAATCAGATCGGATTTATTCACCCTGTAAGGAATAGCTGTAATAATAATCTGGTGGCCGCTTGTTCCCTGCCTGCCAGCAGGCAGGTCCACAATGTCGGCCACTCCTCGAGTGACCACTGGTCCGCGACCGGTGGCATAGGCGTGGTGGATATCTTTTTCATTAAAAACAATGCCACCGGTTGGGAAATCAGGTCCTTTTACAAACCCGAGTAAGTCTTCGGTGGTGGCATCGCGATTGTCAGCGAGGAAAATAGCGGCGTCAACCGCTTCGGCCAAGTTATGCGGAGGAATATTAGTAGCCATACCGACAGCAATACCAAGCGTACCGTTGAGAAGCAGGTTCGGCGCGGCAGAAGGCAGCACCGTTGGTTCATTCCGAGTACCTTCATAGTTTGGACGAAAATTTACCGTATCCCTGTCAATATCTTTGAGCATTTCAGCTGATATTTTCGACATCTTCGCTTCTGTATATCGATCCGCAGCGGCATTATCCCCGTCTATCGAGCCAAAGTTGCCTTGGCCGATCACAAGCGGATAGCGCATACGAAAATCTTGCGCCATATTTACCATAGAATCATAGACAGCTATAGTGCCGTGAGGATGGTAGTTACCAGTCACGTCTCCAACGATTTTTGCGGACTTTCTCGTTTTTCCTCCAGCATTTAATCCAAGTTCATGCAACGTATAAAGGATGCGGCGGTGTACCGGCTTGAGGCCGTCCCTGACATCTGGAAGAGCGCGATCCGTAATCACCGACATAGCATAGTCGATAAACGACTCTTTCATTTCACTCGTAATCGCTCGAGGAATGATTCTGTTTTCGTCCTTATTCGCCATAGATATCTAATGCGCCATCTCTCATCTCTTGGTATTTGGTTTCGAAATCCACTGTTTTGAGACCCGACTTGAGTGCTCCGAAACTACCTTTAAGAGCCTTGAGACTGGCTGCCAAGTTCGTGCCCAGTGATTGAAACGGACTGACTTCATTTACATTGGAACCATTACTCTTGCCGCCAGCCAGAGGCTGGTCCGCCTTTGGCGGAAAAGTGGTCAGAGACCAAATCCCGAAGATGAAAAGAGTAATGGTAGTAGAGGCGAGAAGCGCAAATTGCTTCTTATGATGGTCCGGCTTCTTTTGGAGTTTGGCTAAATATCTTCTCATGTTTTTATTTCTTACTCTTCTTTTAAAACTACTATCTCGCTTTTTTTATCTTCCAAGTCTTTCTTTTTTACCACAAATCTGTCTAGTGAATCCACTTTTGCCTCGCCGCCCTCTTTTATAAACTGCTCTAGTGCGGTTTTTTGATAGTACATTGGTATGATCACAGACGGTTCAAGCGAGACAGCAAGCTTGTAGGCAGAGACTGGATCGAGCGTACTTGCCCCGTCCTTGGCGGGGTCACCAACGCCTATAGGTACAAAGAGAATGTCTACGTCTTCTATAGCCTCAAGAGTCTCGTCGGGGAGAATCGGATTGGTAAGCGCACCGAGGAAACAGAGATTCATTCCTTCAAAAGATATAAGGTATATCGTATTTATCTTCTTGTCAGGCTTATCCGCCGTAGCCTTGGCGGAGGCGGGTCCTTCGGAAAGAAAACCTTTGATAAAAATATCTTTGATTTCATACTCACCCGGACCGTCTATGACAAAAGAAGACTTATCGCCCCTGGAAGTCTGGTCACGACCGTTGAAATCTGGGTGATTAGTGGTAATGAGGGTGATGTCAGCACCGAATCTCGTAGGCTTCAATTTAGAATCTTTAGATATCGGATTGAGCGCCAAAGTGATATCTCCTTGAGAGATTTTGAAGCATTCCGCGCCGTGATAACTGATTACCATTCCTCCATTTTAGCATAAAAGACTGATATTTACCAGCTTTTCTGGGTTTTAATTGGGTATCAAATTTCCTGCATAAGGCCACATACATATTGCACTCCTTAAAACCAAAAGGAGATGCGAATTTTCAACAAGTTTAGAGGAACTAAGGGCTTCGTGAGCACTTGGGA
>Ga0075964_123_pt1 | contig 5536 bp, 3 predicted proteins | sample RifGroA2_FD_67990 | JGI IMG/M metagenome (GOLD analysis project Ga0075964, IMG submission 67990) | Parcubacteria bacterium GW2011_GWA2_45_15
CCGGAAGTTAGGCGAGTGATGGAGAAATATTGGTCGAAGGATTTCTACAATCCCAATGCTATTTACGAGGAGGGGGTGAGGATTAAAAAAGACGTAGATGAATACCGCGCGAAAATTGCTCGAATCTTAGGCGTAGCAAAAGAGGCAATTATCTTTACTTCTGGTGGAACAGAGGCTAATACCTGGGCGGTAAGGGGAGTAAAACCAGGACGCATTGTTGTTGAACAAGATTCTCACCCATCGGTATCGGAGGCTGCTAAAGACATTACGGGTGAGGAGACCACTCTTATCTCAAGCACTGCGACAGATAACGAGCTCGGTCGCAAAATACGTGAGGAAAGGAAGAAGGGCAATACCGAGTTTCCGCTTCTACACATCGATGCCTCCCAGACTGCAGGATATTTCAACGTCGGTTTAGAAGCCCTTGCGTGCGATCTCCTGACTCTTGATGCCGCCAAACTTTATGGGCCGAAAGGCATCGGAGCATTAGTCGTTAAAAGAGGTGTTAAGCTCGACCTTCCGCCGCTAGGTACTCCAGCCGTGCCGTTAATTGCAGGGTTTGTCAAAGCGCTCGAAATAGCTGTCCGCGATAGAGCCTTAGAGTGTAAACGTCTGGATTCGTTAAGTGTTGAATTTATAGAGTTGATCGAGCAATCCTTACCCCAGACGCTCATTACCCGAAGCCTACCTAATGTTGTCCATGTCTTAGTGCCGGGTATTCTTCCGGAATTTCTTGTCCTTGCTCTTGACCGGGCTGGCGTTCTAGTCTCCGCTGGACCCGCGTGCAACTCAAACAAGCCTGAACCGCCAGACACGCCAGTGCGTTTCTCTTTTGGTCGTTATACGACTTTCTCCGAAGTTAGGCGCGCTGCCGAAATATTTTGTAAAATTTGTCGCTCTGTGGTAAAATAGTTCGACAAGCTCACCATAAATAACGCTAATGCAGCCCTTTAATCATTTTACCACCAAGGCCAAAGAGGCTATCCGTAAGGCTCATGAGCTCGCTATAGAGCGTGGCCAGAACCATGTTAATCCTACCCATCTTTTAGCAGCTCTTTTGCTCGCGGAGGAGAGTATGGCCGTCTCTATCTTGGACAAGATGGATATTGACACCATTCTTCTCTCCGATTCGGTGCTCGATCTCATAGAGAGCCCCGAGACAAGCCAGACCATTTCTCCGTCTTACCAGATTTATCTGACTCCGGAGTTGGCTCATACCATCGAGTCGTCTAGTAAAGTAGCGCAATCTCTGGGAGATGAGTTTGTCTCCACTGAACACCTCTTCATCGCTGTTCTTGATATTCCAGGAGAAGCCCGTGAACTGCTACTCAAATTCAAAATCGACAGACAGACGGTTCTGAAAGTGCTTGAGGAACTTAAAAAGACAAGTCCTACCGAGCCGAAAGAGATGAAAAAATTTAAGTCGCTTTCCAAGTACACTCGCTCCTTAACCCAATTAGCTAAAGCCAATAAACTGGACCCGGTCATCGGTCGTGATGATGAAGTCTCGCGCATTATCCAAATCCTTTCCCGCCGAACTAAAAATAATCCCATTCTCATAGGCGAAGCCGGTGTCGGTAAAACTGCTATTGTCGAGGGTCTGGCCCTGCGCATGGCCAGTGGCAACAATGTACCGGAATCTTTGCGGGAGAAGGAGCTAGTTTCTCTTGATATCGGTCTTCTGATTGCCGGTACCAAGTACCGCGGTGAGTTTGAAGAACGGCTCAAGAATATCATTAAAGAAATCGAAAAATCGGAAGGCAGAATCGTTCTCTTTATAGACGAGATTCATACTATTGTCGGCGCCGGCGCGGCAGAAGGGTCTATGGATGCTTCCAACATGCTCAAGCCGTCCCTGGCCCGAGGCGAATTACGGGCCATCGGTGCCACGACCTTGCGCGAGTACCAGAAACATATCGAAAAAGACCCAGCCCTGACCCGCCGTTTTCAACCCGTCTACGTTCAAGAGCCTTCTATCGAAGATGCCATGACCATCTTGCGCGGGCTCAAGGAGCGATACGAACTTTACCATGGAGTACGCATCACTGATGACGCTATCCAAGCGGCCGTCAATTTATCCTCGCGCTACATCACCGACCGATTTCTGCCGGACAAATCAGTGGATCTCATAGACGAGGCGGCATCATTTTTGAAAATCTCCCTTGAGAATATGCCGCCGGTGCTTCAAGAAGCCCACTCCAAGATTATGAAACTTGAGATTGAGAAAGAGGCGTTGAAGAAAGAGACTCTCATTCCCAAGATGAAGACCCGGCTGAAAATTATCGACAAAGAGATTGCTGATTTGCGCGAGAAGACTAGTGAAATCGAACTTAAGTGGAAGAATGAAAAGGAAACGGTAGGGGAGATAAAGGAGATTAAAAAAACCCTTGAGACTCTACGTCTTGAGGCTGACGCGGCGGAGACACGCGCTGACCTTGCCCGTGCGGCGGAACTTCGTTACGGCAAGATTCCCACTTTGGAAAGAGAACTGGAAGCGAAAGCAAAACGTCTTAAGAAACTTCAGAGTTCCAGAAGAATTTTGAAAGAAGAGATTACCGCATCCGATATCGCGCTCGTGGTTAGTCGGTGGACTGGCATTCCGGTCTCTAGAATGCTTGAAGAAGAAGCGGCCAAGCTCTCCAGGATGGAAGAGTTTCTCAAGAAGCGCATTGTGGGTCAAGATGAAGCGGTCAAAAAGATTGCAGACACAGTCAAGCGTTCGCGCGCCGGCATCTCCGACCCCAATCGTCCTATCGGCTCCTTCATCTTTCTCGGCCCGACCGGGGTAGGCAAGACCGAGCTGACTAAGGCTCTGGCGGAGTTTATGTTCGACGACGAGCGGGCTCTCATCCGCATGGATATGTCAGAGTTTATGGAACAACATTCCGTCTCGAAGTTAATCGGCGCGCCCCCAGGTTACGTGGGCTTCGAAGAAGGTTCAAGTTTCGCTGAGTCTGTGCGCCACAGACCGTACTCAGTAGTCCTTTTCGACGAGATAGAGAAGGCGCATCCGGAGGTGTTCAATGTGTTATTGCAAATTCTCGATAACGGTCGCCTGACCGACGCTAAGGGTAGGGTTATCAATTTCAAAAACACGGTCATCATTATGACCTCTAACATTGGGGCCCAATACATAGATAAAATGCAAACCATTGGTTTCAATAGTAGCGAGAAGGATACTTATGATGGTATTAAGGAAAAAGTACTCTCGACTCTCAAAGAACATTTTCGCCCCGAGTTTCTCAATCGCCTTGATGACATTATCGTCTTTGACATACTCTCTAAAGAAGCAATCCAGGAAATCGTTAATATCCAAATCGGCATCATCAAAAAACGTCTCGAAGAGAAGGAGATCAACCTTACGGTCTCGGAGTCGGTATTGAAACTCTTGGCTAACGAAGGATATAACCCACAATATGGAGCGAGACCCTTGAAACGTCTGATTCAAGAAAAAATCCTTAATCCGGTGGCTTCCATGATGATATCTAGCAAAGTGCTCTCTGGAGGCACAGTTTTAGTTGATGTCAAAGATAATCAATTTACTTTTGATATCAAGAAGAGCGCGCGCTCCCATCGTATCAGTACCATGGTATCGAAAAGAGAATCGGCTCTGAAGTAATCCCACTTCACTACCTACTTCGCTAAAGCTACGCAGGTCAAGAAAGTTTCGCGGGACAAGAAAATTGTTTTTGCAAGCCTGTCTGATTTCGATTAGAATAACCCCATCGCGTCGGTGGCGGAGTGGTCAATCGCAATAGACTGTAAATCTATCGGCCTTAGGCCTACGCAGGTTCGAATCCTGCCCGGCGCACTTGTGTTTTTTGATATATGTGATATAACAAATTCCGTTTCCACTAGTCCCTAGTGGGCCTATGCGGGGGATCCGCAGAGTTCTTTAGAGGGGGAGGGGTTATGGCAAACCAGAAGAAGCCGTTCCACGAAGTTCTGTCAACAAAGCTCGACATCGCGGTGTTCAGGCTCTCGAGAAACCTCAGGACCGAGAAGGAAGTGAAGGTCATCCTCGATGTGCTGCTCGCTAGCAAGATGCCGGCCAGTGTGGCACACCAGATGGCCGAGTACTTCACCAACTTGCCCAGCTTATTGGCGACAGCTGGCTGGGACAACCTCTCCCAGTCCGCCGCAAAGGTCCTCGCAGACCTCAGGGGTCGCGAGGACGAGAAGAAGGAGAAGGTAGTAGAGGAGGAGCCGTTCGTCTTTCCTCTGTAGTCCAGCCGCTAAGCTAATGGAAGTCTCCTACCAGGCACTTTCATCAGTAGGCGGCTTTCATTTTGCATAAATTTGTTCCAAAATAGTTCCAACGTCGTACCCATCCTTCGCTAAAGCTATGGCGTGGCAAAGCAGACGGCGTATTAGACTTGCAAAATTTGATAAATGGTGTAACACTTATCCCATGCCAAAGGACAATCCCATCGGTAAAGTGGTGCATTGGTACGACAGACTTGGCGTGGCGGTGGTTAAGTTGAATAAGGCTCTCAAGGTTGGGAGCCAGATTAAAGTAAAGCGTGGAGACGAAGAATTTACTGACACGGTTACTTCCATGCAACTTGACCACAAGCCCGTCAATGCTGGCAAGAAGGGAGAAGAGGTGGCCGTGAAAGTCTCTCAACCAGCCAAAGAGGGAGCAGAAGTCTACGCCGCCAAATAACTTTTTCCAATGTCGCAACTCCATCTCATTAAACTAGTCTCGGTAGGAGACGAGAAAGGTGCTGGCAAAGGCCACACCTATTATTCACGCAAGAACAGGAAGTCTGTCGAGCGCAAACTCGAATTTAAGAAATATAATCCTATCGTCCGCAAACACACGGTTTATAAGGAAAAAAAGGCCTAACTCTTTCTTGCGGGCGATGAGGGAATCGAACCCCCGATAGCGGATTTGGAGGCCGCTGTTATACCACTTAACTAATCGCCCCTCGACTTTGCTCGGGGTAAACCCAACAGAGCCATCCTAGCATATTCTGTAATCTTCTTGAATTCAGTCGGTTTAAACCATTTAATTTTTTTGTTTCTTTCCCGACGTTTTCCGCCTTCCGGGCTGGCGGATCCGCCTTTGGCGGAGAACCAAGTCATTTGGCGCTTAGCGTAACGTCTGATTTCGGTATAAAGCTTCGCAACCATTTTCTCCTGCGAGGTCTTGCCTTGCAGATATAGAGAAATATATCGGTATTCCAATCCAAGCTGATACATACGTTTGTAGCTTATAGTCTTTAGCTTAATTAGATTTTTAGCTTCTTGAATCATACCAGGCAATCTCTTTATCAGTCTTTTGCTAATTCTTCTGTCCAGACCATCTGGTTTGAGGCCGATATAAACAAACTTGTAGTGTGTCGACGTGTAGTGTGTCGACGTGGCAGGTTGACACAGGGGGACTTTGCCGAGGACATCAATTATTTCAAGGGCGCGAATAAGACGGACTTTATTGTCTCGGTCTATGGTTAAAGCTCTTCTCGGATCTTTTTTCTTTAGCATTAAAAAGAGTTTTTCCTTATTAAACTTATTCAACTTACTCCTTAGTAAC
>Ga0075964_134_pt1 | contig 4813 bp, 3 predicted proteins | sample RifGroA2_FD_67990 | JGI IMG/M metagenome (GOLD analysis project Ga0075964, IMG submission 67990) | Parcubacteria bacterium GW2011_GWA2_45_15
AAGACGATTGAGTTCCTCCGCCCAGTCTTTGGGCAAAGAAACTTTTTGAATGAGGGATGATAACTGGCGATTTAATTCTTCTTGTCTGATACAAGGTTCAGCACACTTCACACTTTTATTTTTCTTAGTGCAGTGATAATACACATATTCGTGAACATTGCCGTTCTTCTGCTTTTTAACCTTGTATTCGCCAGTTATCATCATTCCGCATGAGGCGCAGGAAATGAGGCCGCAAAATGGTTGAGGGTCATTCTTTGCTTTTCTGTCTGGCTTACCACGAAGTTTTAACATTTCCTGTGTTTCATCAAAAAGTTTCTTTGTTATGATTGGCTCGTGCTTTCCTTCATGGATTTCACCGCCATATCTAAATAATCCAGTGTAAAAAGGATTTGATAAAATTGAAGTCGCACGGGATTTGTGGATTATGTTTCCTCTTTTCGAAATGATATTTTTCTTCGCCAAAAAGTTTGCGATATCTTCCAGCCGTTGGTTTTCTTTCACATACAACTCAAACGCTTGCTTAATAATTTTAGATTTCTTTCTATCAACAACGACACTTTTTATTCTGGAATCATTGATGTAGCCGACAGGAGCAAGCGTTGGATATTCTCCGTTTCTAACTTTTTGGCGAAGTCCACGCTTTGTATTTTCGGAAAGAGAATCCACATAATATTTACTTTGTCCGAAAGCCATATTTAACATAAATTTCCCTTGCGGTGTATTCTCGCACCAAAATGTGGGAAATTTTAGGCTTGCAAGTTTTCCAGTGTCGAGGAGATAAATAATGCGACCGCCATCCACCGAATTGCGGGCGAGACGATCGGGGTTCCATGCGAGAATGTTTCCGCCGATTTTTTCAATATCATCTAACATTTTATTAAACAACGGACGACCAATATATTTCGCAGATTGTTTTTCTACCACTTCGGCGGAAATGAGAATATTTTCTCGCTTGGCATACTCCCGCAATTCGGTGAGTTGCGCGTCAATACTCAAAACTTGCTTATCCTCGACATCAGTTGACTTGCGAGCATACAAAAAGAATTTTTGCATAATATTTTTTATAAAGCAGAAATGGCTACTTCAGTGTTGAAACCTTAACGATAGTTAAGATAGCTGAAATAGCCATTTCTGCTAACTATCTAATAATCGGTTTCAACATTTCTAGTATACCAAAAATATTTATGCAACAAAAATTCTTTTTGAATTTAGTTAAAATTGCATTTGATACGAACCTGCTTCTTGGCGAAAAAACAGTGCGCACCGCCGAAGGCGGTGCTGGATTCCGAACCCAGAATTCATTGGATCAATGGAGTGCCTCGCGCGTGCTACGCACGCCTGTGTGATACACAGTTTCTCCAAAGGAGAAAAGCGAGGCACGCAATACACCGAACGGCTCAAATGGGAAGAAATGAGCCGTTCAAGAAAAAATGGACTCGGTTTTGCGAAACTACTTTGCGGGGGGGAGGATTCGCAAAACCGAGACTAATTTTTTGAAATTCGGCGGGATTCGGGTTTCCGCCCCGCAGGAGGGTGCGGGAGGAATGCGGGGCGGGGGGGGTTGGATTTTTGGAGGAGGGGGCTTCCTTTGTTTTTGTAAACTCCAAAATCTCGCTTTTTTGCTTTAAATTTTATATAATCACAACATAACTTAATAAGACCTAAACCTTTGCAAAAAGGCATGGTCGAAAAACACAACCAGTATAAAGAACTCCTAGTCAGAGTTCACACTGGTTGTGTCATATCCCGAAAGGGGTGTGGGTAGCTCTTTGAGCTATCGCTGGCTAGGAGCTTTTTGCTAGCTAGTAATTATTATAAAAAAGAGTTATTATTAGATTATGAAAAAATATACACTACTTTTGTTTGTTCTAGCTTTTATTTTTGGTTTATTTAATGTTAATTACACGAGTGCAGCAAATTGTGCTTCTGGAGAATCATTTAATACGACCACTGGTCAATCTTGTGGTAACACAACTGCAGTTGTTGGATGTGTCAGTGGCTATTTATTTAGTCCTATCACAGGTCAGCCTTGTGTGGGAACTAATTCCGGAGGAGCATCACAGCAATTTGGATCTGCTGGTCCTCTAACCATGAACCAATTTAATTCTCTTTATAAAAACTATTTTGTTGTTGGATCCAGAGGTAACGATGTGAGAGTGTTACAACAGTTCTTGAAAGAACAAGGTTATTATTTTGGTAACGTTGATGGTAACTATGGAAGAATAACAGCTCGGGCTGTAAGTGATTTTAAAGGTGACAATGTCGCATATTTTTCTTCTAATCCGAATATGGCGGGTGGTCTATGTCCTACTGGTAAAGTTTGGTATGTTTCATCTTGTGTCCCAACTTCATATTACTTTTCAAATCCCAAGATAGATGATTTAGAAGATTCTTGTCCAACTGGACAAACATGGATCGGTTCTGGATGTGTTTCCCAGCCACAGAGTCAGTCATCTATTAGAGTAATCTCACCAAATGGTGGACAAACTATCAAACAAGGTCAAACGATCACTATTAAATGGTTAACAAATTATATTCCTCCGAATGCAATGATGAATATAAACCTTTCTAACAGTAATGGCATTGTCGGTCAAATAGCAACCGGTTTGAGTCCAATTACAAGTCAATCGTATTCATGGAACACAGCATCAGCAATTGGCACTATTTCAACCATATCAGGACAGATTCCAGAATATAGCAATCCAGGTCAATACAATATTGATCTTGAAGTTTATTGGCCGGTAGCAGTGACAGCAGATAATCAAAAGGGTATGGCTGGAGTAAAAGATTCAAGCGATGACTATTTCACACTTACTGATTCTTTAGGTAATCTTCCTGCCGCTCCGACTATTAGTTTATCCACCCCTCCTAGTGTCCCCAACGATGGTGTGACTGTGGAAACGATACAAGGTTCTGGCTTTAATAGTTCCTCAGCAGTCTATTTCTCTGATGCAACTTATCGCAATGCTTACAAGACTATTCCAAGCTCTGTATCTTCTTCTGGTCAATCTTTAACATTTGTCATTGCTCAAAATCCATCAAGCCCTCCAGCATCTCAGTCTCAATATCAAATGATGGTCAGTAATGATGGAGTAACAATGAGTAATCCTAGTAGCCTGTTAATAACTGCTGCTTCACCTAGATGCCCTATCTCGGGATGTTCTGTTAATCCGCCACAAATTCAACCAACAATCACTTCGATTTCGCCAGCTTCTGCTTCTGCTGGATCGTCCGTAACGATATACGGATCGGGCTTTGATAAACTGTCCTTTGTAGTCTTGGGTGGGGAAAATAAACAGGGGCTACCTTTTGTTAGTATAAATCCAACTTCTGTCACACCAACCTCGCTAACATTTATTGTGCCATTTGTCAGTACAGATCCAATGTATGCTAATCTTGTTTTGTCAGGAAATTATACAATTCAAGTAGGGGAAGCAATAAAAGGTGTAGAATTAAGTAACTCAGCTAACTTGTTTATTAATAACCAAACTACAAATACTACTAATCCTGATATAGGAACTATCACTCCGTCCTCTGCTCCAGTGGGAACAACAATCGAAATTAAAGGAAGTGGTCTCAGTGGTTTTGAAGGAGATGTATATTTTTATTTTGAAAGAGCAGACGGTAAGAAAGTAAGATTACCTGGTACGCTTTCGCAACAATTTACAGGTGATGGTGTTGGTTCTCAACTTGCTCGAGTAATAATAAAAGAACCTTGTCAGTCAGGTCAGACTGTATACGGAGATTATTCTGGAATTCCTTCCTTGTGTGATTATGTTCAACTCACTCCCGGAGTCTACAAAGTTTATACTCAACCTTGGGGCAAAATGAGTAATGTTGAAAATTTTACAATAACTTCTAGTTAAATTATCTCAACTTCGTTATTATTCTTTCCTACCCACCTGGGTACATTTTGTCCTTGACTTTTTTTCTTGTCTTGCTATACTAATCATACAAAGTGCCGAAAGGCTTCGAGAAACCCCGCGAAAGCGGGGTTTCGATTTTCTACAAGAAAGATTTTAATTTCTTTTTTATTTGGTCAAAAAGTTCTTTGGGTAAAATATAAATATCCCTTTTTAATCTTTTAACACTTACTAATTTCATCTGAGCTAAAATAGCAGAAACTTTTTGACCATTTGGATCAGTATAATTGAAATAAAAATCAAAATCTTTTTGTTTAGTAGATAGTGGTAAAGCCCAAAACATGTGATTATTAAATTTTTTCACAATTAACATTGGTCGAGAAAAATTATCCTCACTCCCATTTTGTTCGTAACCAATGTTCAGACCGACATCACTCATCCATACTTCTCCCTCTTTTGGAAAATTATCGAGCACATTATTTTTCTCATCAATTTTCTTTTTTAGTTCATTCCAACGATTAAAATCTTTCATTAAAAGATTTTATCATATTTGCATTTCTTTTTCTAGAAGCCCCCTCCACCAAAATCCAAAACCCCCGCCCCGCATTCCTCCCGCACCCTCCTGCGGGGCGGAAACCCGAATCCCGCCGAATTTCAAAAAATTAGTCTCGGTTTTGCGAATCCTCCCCCCCCCCGCAAAGTAGTTTCGCAAAACCGAGTCCGCATTTGTATTCGCACATTCCGTCCTTTTCCTTTGGAAAAGCTCTGTGCTTCGCACAGAGGCGCTTCAGCGCACGGATGTGCGATTAGTTTCTGCTTTGAAAATAGGTTCTGATATGGTTTAATAAACACACCAATACAGAACTCAACGGCTTTTTCAAAGCCAGAAGGTGGGACGCGCGAAGCGCGTCCCACTGATTTCCCCCCATTTTTCCAAACGAATTCAGAAT
>Ga0075964_103_pt1 | contig 4078 bp, 4 predicted proteins | sample RifGroA2_FD_67990 | JGI IMG/M metagenome (GOLD analysis project Ga0075964, IMG submission 67990) | Parcubacteria bacterium GW2011_GWA2_45_15
AGTTTCCAAAATGTCTCTTCAAGTGGAAATAGGGAAGTATAATTCCATTAAAAATATTTCAATAAAAGAGAAAGTCGATCTAGAGAAAGTGGTCTGGCTGCTTCTCACCGCCGGAGGAATCCTGCCTCCCAGAATCGGAGGTAAATATTGGAGAGGGAAAGGTTTTAAGAGTTGGTTTGGAAATTAATATTTGAATTAAAAACACTGATTACTCTAAAATAATTTATTACAATATATTGGTATAAATTGTTCGATATAGACTTAGATTAAGATATTGGCTAAGTTGATATATTTGTAATAAGGCGGTATTCTCTTGCTTAGACTGGATAGACGAAGAGAGAGGAGGCAAGAGATTGAACGTCTGGCATGATCCGGTATTCAACGAGGTCGATGTTTCCCAAAGTATTAGTGAGAAGATACGAAACTATTGGGACTGGGTGATGTGGATGTTCGGGTGGTGATCCTCTGAGATGACCAGCTATAAGGCGACCTGCCTGACCCCGCTCCGAGCGGCGACGGAAACCCCCCGTCAGCTGTATCGGCGGCGGGTTTTCTGTATAATGGGGCGATAATGCGACAGAGCGAGCTTTTTACTAAAACGCGCCGAGAGGCGCCTAAAGATGAAGAGGCGAAGAATGCCAAACTCCTTATACGAGCTGGTTTTATCAATAAAGAAATGGCAGGAGTGTATGCCTATCTACCACTCGGTCTTAGGGTAATTGAAAAAATAAAAAATGTTGTTAGGGAAGAAATGAATACTTTCGGTGGTCAGGAAATCATCATGACGACGCTTCAGCGCAAAGAGCTCTGGCAGGAGACTGATAGATGGGATGATAAAAAAGTCGATGTCTGGTTCAAGTCACAGCTCAAGAATGGGGCGGAAGTTGGTCTCGGTTGGTCGCACGAGGAACCCATTACCGAGATGATGAAAAACTATATCTCAAGCTACCGCGACTTACCGGTCTTTGTCTACCAGTTTCAGACGAAGCTACGCAATGAGCTCCGTGCTAAAAGTGGCATTATGCGTGGACGTGAATTTATGATGAAGGATATGTATTCCTACGTTGCAGACGAGACGGCGCACAAGAGAATTTATGATACTGTGACCGCTTCTTACATGAATATTTTTAGAAGAGTAGGTCTTGGCGACAGGACCTTTCTTACTTTTGCTTCCGGTGGCGCTTTTACCCAGTTTAGTCACGAATTCCAGACGATTATAGATACTGGCGAGGATACTATCTATCTCAATCGGGAGAAGAAAGTCGCTGTCAATAAAGAAGTTCTCAATGAAGAAGTGCTTAAGGAACTCGGGCTTGTTCGTGGGGAGCTCGAAGAGGTAGCGGCGGCGGAAGTTGGCAACATCTTCAGTTTTGGCGGGTCAAAGTCAGAACAGCTCGGGCTTTTTTTCAAGGATGAGAAAGGGGAATCAAGGCCAGTGATACTGGGTTCTTACGGTCTTGGTATCACTCGGCTTATGGGCGTTATCGTGGAGGCCCTCTCTGACGAGAAAGGTATTGTCTGGCCCAAAGAGGTAGCGCCTTTTCAAATCCACTTACTTGCCCTGAGCCCGTCGAAGGGGCTTTCTTATGCAAATGAGGTATATAAAACCCTTATCTCACGAGGAATTGAAGTACTCTACGATGACCGCGATTTACGCGCGGGAGAGAAATTCGCTGATGCCGACCTCATCGGCATTCCCACGCAGGTGGTTATTGGAGAGAAAGCTCTTGAATCGAAAATATTAGAAGTCAAGGATAGGGCTACTGGCAAGATGAAGGAAATGACTATCGAGCATCTGATTAATGAGCTCGACCCCTCGACTTCGCTCGGGGTAAACAAATAATGAAATTTCCAGGCATTAAAAATCTTCGCCGTTTATTTTCCCACGATATCGGTATTGATCTCGGTACGGCTAATACCCTAGTGTATTTGCGCGGTAGTGGAATAGTCATCAACGAACCGTCAGTGGTAGCTATCAACCAGAAGACTGGGCAGGTTGTGGCCATTGGCACCGAGGCGAGAGCGATGCTCGGTCGTACCCCAGGGCACATCTTGGCCATCAAGCCTTTGGTTGACGGTGTCATCTCTGACTTCGAGATTACCGAAGAGATGATTAGTTATCTCTTGAACAGAGCGATCGTAGGTTCTAAGAAAATGTTTAGCCCGAGAGTGGTTGTTGGGGTGCCATCAGGTATAACTAATGTGGAAATTCGTGCGGTGCGTGACGCAACCTCCAATGCCGGTGCCGGAGAAGTGCATATCATCGAGGAGCCGATGGCGGCCGCCATTGGTATGCGTCTGCCTATTCATGAACCAGTTGGCAATATGGTCATAGATATCGGCGGCGGTACTTCTGATATTGCTATTATCTCGCTCGGCGGGGTGGTTAGGTCTAAGAATTTACGTATCGCCGGGGACAAGTTTAATTCGGATATCGTCGCCTATGTCAGGAACCAGTTTAAGGTTCTTCTGGGAGAAAAGACGGCCGAAATGATCAAGACTTCTATAGGCTCGGTTCTGCCTACTCACGCTCCGCTTGAAATGCCAGTCAGGGGACGTGACCTGGTATCAGGTCTACCGAAAGAAATAATTCTCACCGATACAGACATTCGCGATGCCCTTTCTCAATCGGTTGAAAGTATTATCGAGGCCATCAGGGAAGTGCTGGAATCTACCCCTCCTGACATTTTAAGCGATATCATGAATAGAGGAGTTTATCTCTCCGGTGGGGGAGCTTTAGTCAAGGGTCTGCCTGAACTCGTTGAAAGTGAAATTAACATACCGGTGCATATAGCCCTTGACCCTCTCACAGCTGTGGCGCGTGGCACTGGGATCATTCTAGAAGATTTAAAGAGCTTCGAGAATATACTTATAAAAAATGAAGGTGAACTACCTCCCAAAAAATAGATTAAGGCACGCATATTTAAGACGAATAATTACTCTCGTGGCGATCTTCATATCCGGGGCCGTGATCTTTTCTCTGCTTGATGCGATTATCATTTCAATCATCTCTCCCATCTGGAAGATCAAGAATGTAATCATTACGGGGAACGTGATTCCATCTCTACCGGAGGAGCAGACTCAGAAAAATATTCTCCTTGAATTGGTGGGCCGGAAACAGGAATCCAATATAGTGATAGCGGCCGTATTGACTCGTCCACCCCAGACGCCTTACGATGTCATTATTATTGATGCCGGCTCAAATGAATCTCTCACCATCGGCTCAGAAGTATCATTACCGGAAGGGCCAATTTTGGGAATAATCTCTGAAATCTTTCCCAAGAGCGCCAAGGTGAAACTCTTCTCCGCTAGTGGGGAAGAAACAAACGCAGTTCTCGAAAGGAATAATGTGCCTGTAACGCTTGTCGGTAGCGGCGGCGGCAACTTCAAACTGACTCTCCCGCGTGATATAGCAATTGAGAAGGGAGATAGGATTCTCTCTCCTGACATCACCTCACGCCCCCTGGCCACCGTGGGTGAGATAAGTGTTCGACCAACGGATTCATTCAAAGAAGTGTTGGCCAAAAGTCCGACTAATATTTTTAGCTTGAGATTTGTGTTTGTAACGCCATGATCCGCCGCGTTCTAGGATCTGCAGTCATACTCGCCTCCATCTTGGTCTTACCGTACTGGGTCTATATCCCCCTCTTGTTTATCGGTGCCATCCTTTTTCCTTTTTTCTGGGAAGGTATTCTGCTTGTGTTTCTCGTTAGTGTGGTTCATGGCAGTGAGATGGCGGTCCTGCCTTCGCTTGTCTCTCCGCTCGCACTCTCTCTCCTCGTCGTGCTCATTCTTCTTTTACCTATTCGAGAGAGACTAAGGTCTTATGTTTAAAAAATTCTTCCGCAAAATAAAAAAACGTCAGTACCAAGATATTAATCCAGAAGATATCTTTATCGATTCTACAAACTTACCCGGTTTCGAGGAACATCGTTTTGAAGGCAGGATAGAGAAGCCAATGGGTTGGGAAACTTTCTTCATTTTGAAAATTGTCCTCTCTATGATCATTCTTGCTTTAGTTTCGAAACTTTGGGTCTTGGGAATTAAACAAGGCTCTACCTACGCACAAATCTCAGAA
>Ga0075964_108_pt1 | contig 2417 bp, 4 predicted proteins | sample RifGroA2_FD_67990 | JGI IMG/M metagenome (GOLD analysis project Ga0075964, IMG submission 67990) | Parcubacteria bacterium GW2011_GWA2_45_15
TAGCATACTGAACCTTGTCTGTCAAGGATTTCAGCGGTACATTCAACCTTTAAGTACTTTAGGGCTAATATTAATGTTATTATATTGCTATGTCCGAATACTATCGAGCCAACAGAACACGAAATCTATACGATCCGAAAAGTACGGAGCCTTTTAAACTTTCCCGCTCAAAGATCGAGCTCTTTATGAATTGTCCTAAGTGTTTCTATCTGGATCGTCGGTTGGGGGTAAGCCAGCCACCGGGCTACCCGTTTGCCCTCAACTCGGCGGTAGATACTCTACTGAAAAAAGAATTTGATATTCACCGAGCTGGGCAAACTCCTCATCCCTTGATGAAAACATATAAACTTGACATGGTTCCGTACCAGCACGAAAAGATAGATGAGTGGAGAGAAAATTTTAAGGGCATCCAATATTACCACCAACCCACAAATTTTATTATGACGGGGGCTGTTGATGATTTGTGGATTGATAGGAAAGGGGAGATTGTCGTAGTAGATTACAAATCTACCAGCAAGACAGCGAAAGTCAGTCTGGACGCTGATTGGCAGATTGGCTACAAGCGTCAGATGGAAATGTATCAGTGGCTTCTCCGCGAGCTCGGTTTCAAAGTCTCGAACACGGGATATTTTGTATATTGCAATGGCAAAACTGATAGGGAAGCGTTCGATGCCAAACTTGATTTTGACATCAACCTCTTAGTATATACTGGCAACTCGTCCTGGGTGGAGGATACTCTCCTGGAGATCAAAAAATGCCTGGACGGCAAGATGCCTAAATCAAATGAAGAATGCGATTACTGTAATTACAGAAAATCAGCCAATGCTGTCGATAGTGTTACTTAAGCAGGGCATTTATCTTGGCTTTGACCATGGCGATTGGTTCAGCTCCATTGATTAATACCTTTTGGCCGTCCTGGGTAACAATCACGGAGTAAGGCGTACCGAGCGCGCCTGCTCTAATGGCCTCTTCCACACTCTTTTTCACCAATTCAGTATGCCTGCTACTTGAGAGGCAGGTATTAAAGGCGTTCACATCCAATCCTACGTCTGCCGCTATTTTCGGCAGTTCGCTTGGGTCGAGTGAGTCGTTAGAGTTAGTGGTTTCAAACAGTTTGTCGAGATAGTTCCAAAAAACTTGGTTGCCGCCAAGTTCGGCCGCGCACTCCGTCGCCTCTGCTTCCTTTATTGCTTTAGAATGCAATTGGGCGATGGGGAAGTGTCGGTAGACCCAAGCGACTTTTCCGTCATAATCGCGAACGATTTGATGCATGGTGTTGTGAAAACTCTTACAAAAAGGGCACTCGGTGTCTGAATACTCGACTATCACTAAGACCGCATTTCTACTGCCTATGATGTGGTCCTTCTCCGCTGGGGGGGCAAGGTCGATTTCCGTATTCTGGTTGTCGGTGTTAATGGTTGCCGTCGGACTGCCAGAGCCCGCGCCAAAGTAAATGGCCGCGGCAACGAATCCGCCCGCTGCTACAATGGCTAAAGGGATAAGAAAACTATTTTGTGAATTTTGTTCCATGATTTTATATTAAGCCGACATTATAGCATTCAAAACGGTAAAGAGAAAGTAAGCTTGTGGTCATTAGGTGTTTCCCATGCGGCAGTATCCAATTTTATTTCGTTGAGTGCACCGCCTTCTTTGAATATAAGTTTATTGTTGGCGAGAGCATAGTCGTAGAGTTCTTTGGTGAGTCTGACATCATTGATGCAATAAGCGCGGACTCTTTCCACATCGCCTGACTTCCACCAGTTCATAGCGTCTGGGCCCTCGCCCGACTTATTTTTACCCAAGGTGCCTTCTGCCAGCTGATCGAGGCGCATTCGGCGACCGTAAGAGTTTTTTATTTCTTTGAGAATATCGAGGCTTTTAATTTTAGTTAAGTCTCCAGGGTAATATTTATTCAAAATAGGAATGTCGAAGTGGTCGGAATTAAACCCGATCAGCATATCTGCGCGTTCCAATATAGGCCAGAGCTTGGCTAACTCCTCTTCCAGGTATGAAGAATATGAATCAGTCAGAGAATCATAAATAGCCACCAGAGCGAGGTCAATCTTTTCAACTTCGCTCAGGAAATTTTTTGTCTCTATGTCGAAAACTATTTTACGCATACGGTTTCAACTTGTGTGTCTCGAGAAAATCTCGGAGGGTAATATCTCCCATACCAAAGCCGACTGCCGGGATGGGGTCCACTTCAAAGATTTCAAGAAGATCGTCATATCTTCCTCCACCTGCTATGGAACGCGCATTTTCTTTGTCAGAATCGAAGATTTCAAAGACCATTCCAGTGTAATAAGCCTGTCCTCTTGCCAAAGATGGATCGAAGACGAAGTTCAGTCCGATTTCTTTGAAGATCTCGGTATCAGAATTATTGATTCTGATTTCGAAATCATTATCCTTTGCTCCAA